>OLVS01000167.1_pt1 | contig 45589 bp, 81 predicted proteins | sample 1644121 | NCBI WGS metagenome assembly OLVS01 (sample SAMEA103958121, study PRJEB25191) | human gut metagenome
ACTACTTATTTTTATCGTGATTATTAGAATAATAAAATTTAACTTCTATAAAATTTGATATATACTAATTAAAAAAGAAGTTAATAAAAATTTGTGAATGTAAATATAATTCTGAAATTTTTTCTTTATTATTTAATTAATTCTTTTGATGCACTCAGTAGGAAACTTAGCCCATTTTACTACTTAAAAATAGCGAAGAAGAATATTTTAATCTTCAAAGCTAAGTTTCCTATTAAAAATAACAAATAGAAAATTTATAGAAAAGTTGCTTCTCTAAAAGAACTTAAAATGTTTTATTGAGGCAATTATTTACAAATTAAGCTAAATAATGAGGAATTTTCCTCTATTTTAGGTGATTACATGGCTACAATTAGATTAAAAGTGGGCGCCTCAAATTGGAATGATGTCGTAGGCGAAAAAAATTCAACCACAATTATTGATAATCTTGAATCTGGTAGCTCTGACGCGGCATTAAGTGCTAAACAAGGTAATATTCTGAGTGGTAAAATTACCGAAGCGATGCAAAACGCAGGAGTAAAATTAGGAGAAACCTCTTCTACCGCTTTTGCTGGTGATAAAGGCAAAATTGCATATGCTCACGCGCAAAACAAAGGTATCGCTGTAGAAAATGGTTTATATAAATTTACCACCAACAGCGAAGGCCACATTACCGCAGTTAGTGCTGTTGATAATGCTACTACTTCCGCGGCTGGTTTAATGAGTCCAGAAGATAAGGCTAAATTAGATAAAAGTTCGGTTATTATTGTAAGTGATACTGAACCTACAGAAGAATGTGATTTATGGATTGATACTTCTTCTGGCGCTATTGGTGGTTCAGGTGCCCTTTTGACCAAAGAGGCCATTATTGCTGCACTAGGCTATTCTCCTGCTCGGTGTTATAGTTATACTGGGACACTTTTGGCTTCTGGGTGGAGTTCCGCGGCCCCATACACTCAAACAATTACTATACAAGGTATCGTTGCAACTGACGAACCTTTCTTTGATTTAAATATGACGAACGCCACAGTTGATAATGCTGGGGATTTGGCAAAGAATTGGGTATTAGTTAAGAAACTTGAGGCTGGCGCGAACTCTATAATTGCAACTTGTTATGATTCTGCGCCAACAATTGATTTACCTATGAATATTAAGGTAATTAAATAATTTGGGCTGAAATTTGATGCCCAAAACAAATACTCGTTCTGAAAATGACGAACAAAAGGAGTAATTTGTATGGCAGAAAAAATATTTCAAACAAGAATTTAGTTAAAACACGATACTGAAACCAATTGGGATAAAGTAACAAACTTTAAGCCTAAAGATGGTGAAGTTGTGATTTATGATGTTGATGATACTCATACTTTACCTCGTTTAAAAATTGGTGACAATGTTACTACTGTTAAAAATTTACCTTTTGTGGGGACTATGACCACAGAAGAGAAATTAAAATTAGCAAAACTTCCTACAATTATTATAAGTGAAACCGAGCCAACAGAAGATTGTGACTTATGGATTGATACTTCTGTTGGTGGCGGTTAGAGTGTAATTTTTACACCAGAATTAAAGGAAAAATTAGATAGTATTGAATATGGTGCAACCGCGACATCATAGGTAGAAATTAAAATGGACACTGTTTTAAGTGATACTTCTACAAATGGTGTATAGAATAAAGTAATTACCGCGGCGTTGGCAACGAAATTAGAAGCAAGTGCAGATGGTAAGTTGGCATTTGATAAATTACCAGTTGGTTTTACTAATGAAACCGTATTGCGTGGTGATTATGGTAAAACTGCTTATGACCACGCGATAAAGAAAGGCAATGCTTTTGATTTAAATTTATACAAGTTTTCTACTAATGATGAAGGTCATATTATTAATGCAATTCCAGTTGAACGCGCAGATTTAGTTAATTTAATTGGTGAAATTGCTGCTTCTTCTGCTTGTTGTTTAACAGATATGACACAAAATGACTTTTCTGGAAAAACAAGCGCAGACTGGCAGACTTTATATAATGAAGGCAAGCATTATGCGTTAGTTGGCGAAGAAAGTAATAGTTGGTTTATTGTTGATAATTTAACTACAGATGATAGTGAGAAAGCGTTAAGTGCAAAGTAGGGCCAAATTTTAAATAATAGGATTGATTAGTTAGGAACAACTTATTTGCCTCTTGCTGGTGGTACAATGACTGGTCATCTAACAGTAAATAACAATGCCAAAATTATAAGTCGCTCTAATACTATGACTCAAGCAACGGGTAGTACAGTCTCTTATTATGAGCCAATAGAGTGGTATGATGCTAATGGAAAACGTATTGGTGCAATTGGTACTACTAATTATGATACAGGCGAATTAGCTACTCATATTCAAGTTCAGCGTGAAATTAATGGAACTACTTATGGTAATGTATTTAGAATAGTATTAACTAATACTGGCGATAGTTATTGTGCAGCAGATAAGCTCTATGGTGCTGTTTGGAACGACTATGCTGAATATCGTCCTGCTTCCATTACAACTCCCGGCTATGTTGTTCGTGAAGATAAATCTGGTATTATGCAACTTGCTGATGACCGCTTGCTTCCTGCGTGTGAAATTATTTCCGATACTTTTGGTTTTGCTATTGGTGAAACTGATGAATGCAAAACTCCTATTGCCGCAACAGGTCGTGTTCTTGCCTATCCTTACGAAGACCGCAACAGCTATGAACTTGGTGACCCAGTATGTTCTGGTCCAGGTGGCACAGTTAGCAAAATGAGTCGTGAAGAAGTTCGCCTATATCCCGAACGTATGCTTGGCTATGTTTCTGAAATCCCTTCCTATAAAACTTGGGGTTCTGGGAATGTTGAAGTTAACGGCAGAATTTGGATTCGTGTAAAATAAGGTGGTGAAAATAGATGTTAGCATATCGTATTAACGCAGATGGTTCTACAACTTTAGTTGGTAATACTTCTTTAATTGGTAGCGGCGATAGCAGCACAGGAACTGGTAGCGAAGTTAGTGTTTCTCCTCAAACCGCTGAAGGTGCGGCAATTGCTTCTATGGTAGTTGATGGCACAACTTACAACCTTAAAAGTGGCTCTTTACCTCTTTCTGGTGGTACAGTTACTGGTGCAACTACTTTTTCTGCTACAACAGAAACAACATCTACTTCCACCGGTGCAGTTGTTGTCGCGGGCGGACTTGGTGTTGCAAAATCTATTCGTGGTCAAAAAGTATATGGTGCAGTTTATAATGACTTTGCAGAGTATCGTCAAGCAATTGATAATCCTTCTGCGGGACAAGTTGTTGTTGAAGTTGGCGATGATACTTTGCGCATCAGCGATAAGCGTATGATGCCAGGTGCAAATATTGTATCTGATACTTTTGGTTTTGCCATTGGTGAAACAGAACAATGTAAAACTCCAATTGCAGTTGCAGGCCGTGTTCTCGCCTATACTTTAGAATCTCGCGAAGCTTTCCGAAATGCCATTGGTATGCCAGTTTGTTCTGGGCCAAATGGTACGGTTAGTTTAATGACGAAAGAAGAATATATCGTAAATCCTCATTGTATTATTGGATATGTCAGCGCTGTTCCAAATTATGAATTTTGGGGCGAAGATAATATTTTAGTGAATAATAGAGTTTGGATTAAGATTAAATAATGTGGAGGGGAAGTTCCCCTCCAATTTTTAAATGAGGTAAGAGATGAAAAATAAGAAAACTTTACGAGGTGAAATCTAATGGCATTAGGTTTTATTACTCAAAGAAATACAATTGTCTCTGGTGGTGCGGTTGCTACACTGCCAGTTTTAGATGAAGGTTTCCCCGCAGATGTGGAAGTCGCAGCTGGAGCCTCTGCAACCGCAACATTTTAGTGCAAAATCGCAGAAGATGGTGTGCCTGCGAATTATACTTATCAATGGTATAAAGAAGGCGCCGCTGTTGATGGGGCTAACACCGCAGTTTATACTTTACCAGCAGGCAGTTTGAGTAACGCTGGTTCTTATAGCATTTATTGTACTGTTACTAATGATGCTAGCACAGCCACAAGCCGAATTGCGACTCTTACTGCAAAAATTTGGAAGCCAACTTTAAATACAAGTTTGCCTGCAAACGTATCTGTAACTGCTAGCACGGGTGCGGTAGCGACTTTTAGCGTAGGTATAGCTACTGCTGGTAATCCAACGAATTATACATATTAGTGGTATTTAAATAACTCAATTTGGTCAGGACAAACAAACTCTACACTGTCTTTAACAGCGGATTGGGTTAATACTCATATTGGTTCTCATACTATTTATTGTATAGTTACAAATGCAGCAGGTTCGGTATAGAGTAGAACGGCAGCATTAGCAATTGCAGATTGGAAACCGGTGTACAGTTATACAGGAACACATTCATTTATTGATGATGGTAATTTCCAATGGCGTATAAAATTTTTAACTTCCGGCACATTAACGTTTTCATATCTTGGAAATGCCAGTAACATTGACGTATTTTGTGTCGGAGGAGGGCAGGGAAATTACTATAATGTTGGCGGCAATGGTGGCGGGACACAAACAACTACAATTGCCGTATCAGCTAATACCTCTTACCCTATCGCTATTGGTGCTGGCGGTTCTGGACCTGAACATGGTGGTGGCGGACACACTACTTTTGGTTCATTGGTAACCGGTTTGGGTGGGGCAGTAGGGCGCGGCTCTGGCGGTGGCGGCGCAGATGGAGGTAATGGTGGTTCTGATGGCGGCCCGGGTGGCGCAAATGGCACACAAGGTCAAGGAACTACAACTCGTGAATTTGGAGAAGCATCTGGCACGCTGTATTCTGGCGGCGGCGGCGGTTTTAGTAGTGACGATTGGTCTCACGTAGGCGCTGGCGGTGCGGGAGGCGGCGCAGACTGCGGGAAAAGCGCAGCAGCCAACACTGGCGGCGGAGCCGGAGGCGGAAACGGACAGTATCAAGTTTTCGCTGGTGGTTCTGGTATTGTTGTAATTCGTAATTCTCGGAGTTAAAGGAGGAAATCAAAGATGAATTATGCCTTAGTTGAAAATGGTTTAGTAACTAATATTATTTGGCTTTATCCTGCAAATGCAAGCGATTTTTCTAATGCCGTTCCAATGGGTGATTATCCCGTTGCTATTGGTGATATTTGGGATGGAGAGAATTTTTATCGCGGAAAAGATAAACTTCTAACTTATGCAGAACAAACCGAACTAGAAAAACAAGATATGGCAAAAGCCCTTGATTTACTTGGAATTAGTAATGAGGTGAGTGAATAATGGGGAGTTATTTAGAATCTGCAAAAAAATTACGCGCCTCTTTAGACAAAGCTGGTGCAATGCTAACTGATGAACAAGCTATTGAGGTTACTCTTATTTTTGCTAATTGGGCGGCAGACGCCGCTTATGTTGTAGGTGACCGCAGACGCTACAATGGTGTGTTATATAAATGTCTGTAGTCTCATATGGCACAGGAAACTTGGACTCCTGACACTGCGGTTAGTTTATGGGCAAAAGTCTTAACTGATCCAAGTGGTGGAATTTTAGCTTGGGTTCAACCAGATAGTACCAACCCCTATATGAAAGGTGATAAAGTTACTCATAAAGGTAAAACTTGGGAAAGCCTTATTGATAATAATGTTTGGGAACCTGGTGTTGTTGGAACAGAAAGTTTGTGGAAAGAAGTCGCAGCGTAAGGGTGATTTGAATGGCAGAAGCATTTTTAACAAATCAAAATTATTCTCTCTCCGCTCTCATAAACTTAATTTATCCTATTGGCTCAATTTACCTCTCTGTAAATTCTACTTCTCCTCAACAGTTATTTGGAGGGGAATGGGAGCAAATAAAAGATAAATTTCTATTATCAGCAGGCGATACGTATAGTAGTGGAAGTGAAGGTGGCGAAGCGACGCACACGCTGACGGTTGAGGAAATGCCAAGCCACAATCATAGTTTGTCGGATCCGATAGACAACAATAGAATCAAGTTAGGCTCCATGACTGGAGATACTAATTGGGCTTTAACCAAGCGCGCTGCAAACTATGACCATACTCTTGGAACAAATAATACCGGCGGCGGCGCAGCACACAACAACATGCCGCCGTACATCGCCGTGTATGTGTGGAAAAGAACCGCATAAACCTATTCTTTTTAATTACTTTATAAAAGAAAAAATAATTACAAATAAAAATTTGACTTTTATAAAAATTTATCTTATAATATAACCAAGATAAGGGAATTGCCCACTCCTTATCTTAATTTCACTTCACATATTGGCCCGCAGATAAACCTGCGGGCTTTTCTTCTGTCTTTATTCTGAAAAGATGAATAAAGAAATTACCAATCGTCTGAAAAGACGACGATTAGGAGGTAATAATTATGGCAAAACAGCTTAACGCCCGTGTTCAAACTAAACGAGACACAGAACAAAATTGGAATTAGGCAATTAACTTTATTCCTAAAGATGGCGAAATTATTATTTATAAAACAGATACAACCGCAGAAGAGCTTCAAACTTTTTATGAAGCATATTTAGCGGAAGTTGAAGCACTAAAATTAATTACCAATACTTCCTCAACTGAATACCAAGAACAATCTGCAAAAGTTTCCGAAGCTCTCGCCACCTATAATAATCGCTCTACACGAATTGTGCCGCGTTTTAAGGTAGGAAATGGGGAAAAATATCTGAAAGACTTACCTTTTGTAAATGACCCATTTGTAGTTAAGGAAGAGGGTAAAGGACTCTCTGAATGTGATTACGATAAGCGTGCTCACGATATTATTGAGAACTTAAAGCAATTTGAAGATAACAATACCGGGGAAGTTTAGTATACTGACACAAAATATACCAATGGTGTTGGATTGGGGCTATTAGAGGATACAATTCCTTCAACTTCTCAAACTCATACTTTCTACAATACTGGTATTGTTTCTATTCAAGAAAGCGCCATTAATGGCAGCATTTCTGTAGCTCGTGGTAATTCCAGCACCGGTACCACTGTAAGTGATATTGCAATTCACGGTTTAACTCAAACTGCTTATACTTTACCTGAAACTTTTGCTACGGCAAAAGCGGGCGAGCGCGCAATGACGGCATTACAAAATGTCGCTACTCCTTTTGAGCCAGTAAGCGCAAAAGACTTAACAATTCAAAAGTTATTTGATTTAGGTTTTTTAAATACATCTTCTATTCCTGACTCTGCCGCATATTTACTTTCAGAAGAAGGAAAAGCTAAAAAAATAGAAGAAATTCCAAGCTCCGAAAATGGCAGTATAAGCTACCTAATTTCTCTTGGTCTTTATCCATATGATGTCGCCGCGCAAACAATGCTTCGTGGCACAGTTAATTTACAAAAAATGGATGAAGATGACAATTTAATTAACCTCTATGCACCCGTAATTGGATTAGGCAAAATGGCTTATATTGATGAAATTAATGCTTCTAATATTAACCTAGATACTTTGCCTATTATGACAGGTGTCAGAAAAGTTGAAACTACTGATGAAGATGGCAATATTACCGAGACAACCTATCTTTCTGGCCACAAAGGTTTAGTTCCAACTCCAACCGAAAATGACTATGGTAAAGTTCTATTTAGCGATGGCTCTTGGCGGCCAATTACAGATATTGCGATTAACATTGGTGATGTTCCTTCTGGCTTAATGACAGATAATGAGGGTAAGATTTATAATGGTGGTATATTAGATTTAAGTGGCGAAGGTAATACACTAACTTTTACTAATCTTCGGTTAAATGAAGAAACTTAGAAATATCAATTAGCTTCTTATCAAATTGAAATTGGCGCGGCGGTGTCTTGGACTTCAACACTTACAAGCGGAGAGCAAATTGGTAAATTAACCATTAATAATACTGAAAATATTTTGTATGCTCCTGTAGCATCTGATAGAGTAGCTAAAGCGGGAGATACGATGACCGGAAACTTAACCACTCCAGCGGTATTAGTGTCAAAGAGTGGTGATTCTTCTGTTTGGATGAAAGTATTCTATAATGCAGATAACACTCGTGGATTATGGGATAGCGCTTCTCAAAAGAGTATTGTCCGCACAAACGATGGTATAACTTGCACTTGTGATATGAATTTCATTGCTCCAAGCGTTGAAGGTGCGGTATTTAATGACTACGCAGAATATCGTGCTTTAAAAGACCCAATTGAATCCTATGAGCCAGGTTATTGTATGACCTGCAATAGAGATGGAAAACTTTTCCGCACTTCTTCTCGTATGCAACATTGTGAAGGTATTACCTCTGATACTTTTGGTTTTTCTATTGGCCGCACAGACGAAGCTACTGTTCCTCTTGCAGTTGCAGGTCGCGTACTAGTATATACTTCTGAAGACCCCTCCACTTACTATACTGGTCAAGCTGTTTGCGCTAGTAAGGGTGGTCGCGTTTCTAAAATGACAGATTCTGAAATTGCTCAAAATCCTGACCGTATTGTCGGAATAGTAAGCGAAGTTCCCACATATGAAACTTGGGGCACAAATAATGTTAAAGTTAATGGTAGAATCTGGATTACAGTAAAATAAATTTGCCTATAAGCAAAAATTATTGTAAAATAATTTTGGAGGATGAAATATGAAACAAGTAAATATTATTGTAAAGTCTTCTGTGCAAGAATAGGAAAAATTTATTGGAACTTATCCAGAGAAAAACCTATTAACAATTGACGCAGAAGGACAAATTATTCAAGATGATGTAATTACTCACGGTATAAAAATTGGCGATGGTGAAACTAAATGGGATGATTTACCTTTTTTGAAGTTGCCTCCTGATATAGCAAATGATTGGAAAGTTTTGGCAGAAAGCGCAACTAGCGGCCAACTTGTGACCTTACCTGATTTGAATTTTGCATATTTATTAATTGATGCAGAAAAATTAGATAATGCGCAATACACCGAAATTGTAAACCAAATTGCTTCTCGTAATATTGGTTTATATTTAGCCGCGGCAGAATCAGGAAAATCATTATATCCTGATGGAAGTCAAATTCAAAATTATGCTCTCACAATCAATACAGATGAAGATAAACCATTCATAACTCAAGACCCAAATGGTGCAGCTGCTACAAGTAGCATAGTAGATAGACTTATCTTTAATACCTCAAATGAATCTAAATATGATAAAATTGAAGTAAAATTAAAAGATAGTGAAGCACAAGAAAAAATTGAGCAACTTAAGACTGCGGTAGATGATGAATTTACTGCCTTTTCTGAGCAAACTAAAAAAGATATTGAACAAGTAAAAAAAGATATTAAAGATTCCACTTATATTTTTGGCAGTAATAACATTCCCGAAGGAACAACAAGTGGTCTAATTCCCTTTCCTGAAGCAGAAAAACGGACAAAAGATTATTTTCTTTCTGGCGCAGGAACTTGGGAACAAATCGTTCTAACCGCTGACAAAGTAAAATACACCACTCCGACCGGTAGCCAAACATATGTTAAAGATGTATTAGATGATTTATTAAGCGGCGCCAGCCTAAGTTTTGCTCAAGGCGGCGCGGCAGACCGCCAAGTATTTATTGTTGGTGCGACACAAGAAGGTTTGAATAATAAAAAAACCACATTAAAATATAGCCCAAGTGTATATCTTGATTGTAAGGATAATGTGTTGTATGGCGGCGCTTGGAATGATATTGCTGAATTTAGGGAATCTTTTGATTCTTATGCGGCGGGAAATTGTGTATATGAAACCGCGCAAGGCAAACTTATGATTTCTGATAGGCGTATGATTCCAAATAGCTATATTGTTTCTGATACGTATGGTTATGCTTTAGGCGAAAAAGATATTGATACGGTTCCTGTTACTATTGCCGGTAGAGTTTTAGCCTATTGTTTAGAAGACAAAAATGAACTAAAAATTGGTGATGCTGTATGCAGCGGTCCAAATGGTGCAGTTTGCAAGATGAAGAAGTGGGAAAAGGTTTTGCATCCCGAATGTATTGTTGGTTATGTAAGTGAAATTCCCCATTATGAAATTTGGGGCCAACATAATACTTCTGTGCACAATCGTATTTGGATTAAGGTGAAGTAATATGGCAGAAAAAATTACAGCTTCTTGGTTCAATAAAATTATTGATGCCATTAAGCGTTTAAAGAATTTAGGATTTGCTTTTTCTACAGAGGGAGTCCCAAATAAAATTACCATAAGTTCAGATGGCACAACAGGAAAACTTTACACTCCTTCTGACTTTGGTGCGATTAATGCAATAATCCAGCGAATGTCAACAGATGAATACCTACAACAAACAAATAATGCTTCTTACCCCACGCAACAAATTTATTATAATACTGTTTCTGTTGGCAAGCGCGGACAAAAACCATTATTAGATTGGAAAAATCAATTAGATAAAACTGTTGATTCTTGGCAATATATTACTTGTTATCATGGAGCCGCAAAAACAAACGGTGTAAATAGTGTTGCGTGTCAACATGGGGCTAATAGTAATGGTAATAATACGAATGGTTATTGTCAAAGGGGATTGACTAATAATGGCCATGGAACTAATTATGTTTGTAATACTAATTATTCAAGTCAAGGCAATCGTGGTTGGAATCATCAAGGTACTTGCTCTAATGCTACCGTAAAAGATGGAAAAGGTAGTAATACTAATGGCCAATATTCTCCTAACGGAACAAACAGCAATGGCACTTTTGCCAACACTTGTCCTCACGGAGATTGCCAACAAGGCAGCGATATTAATATTCGTTATAAAACAACACAAGGATAAAAGAAAAGAATGAATAAAAATTTAAAGCATACTGTCTTAACTTTATTTCCTTCCGCAGTTTGTAATTTAAACTGTACATACTGTAATATTAGTAAAAATAAGGCTCTAATTGAAATTGATAAAGAATTGGAAGATTTCTTTAACGACCCAGATTACATTATGGCGCGAGTTCATAAATACTTTGAGCCTTGTGCTCTTACCACATTAGAAACCTGGGGTGGCGAACCTTTTCTTCATATGGATAGAATATATAAGGTATTGCCGCGACTTGTGGAAGATTATCCATATCTTCAAAATTTTTTTAGTTCTACGAATTTTTCTTTTCCTAATTGGATAGAACAATTTTTTGGCTTAATGCACCAATTCAAACAATGGCCAGACCGTCAATTTAATTATAAACTTCAAATTTCTTGTGATGGTCCAACTGAATTAAATGATTTAGGGCGCGGAAAAGGCACGACTTTAAAGTGTTTAGAGAATTATGCGAGGTTGGTTGAGTCTTTAGAAAGTAGGCTGCCAGCGAATGTTAATCTTTCTATTGTTCCTAAACCTACTTTAAACTTAGAAACTGTTCGTCTATTAAATACAAAAGAAAAAATTATAGAATATTATCAATTCTTTGAAGATTGTTTTATTAATTTAGTTAATAAGTTAGAATTTAGTAATGTTCAAGCTTACACAAATACTCCGAATATGGGTGTTCCTTGTCCAGCAACAAAAGAAGACGGATTGTATTTTGCTAAGTTTGCAAAAAATTGTGCAGAAGTAAGTAAACACGCGAATAAATACTTCAAATATTATACTAATGTGCGGCCCTTTTCTATATATCAAAAACAAACGAAAAACCTAACTTTCTATCAATCTTGTATTGGTTGCGGTATGGGGTATTCTAATATTGGACTTTTGCCGCAAGACAAAATTTCCGTATGTAATGAAGGATTTGTTCAAACTGTAAAACAATATAATGAATTGCGTTCTCAAGAACAAGAAAATGGCACAATTGAAAAGAAAACTCGTCAATCAAAAAATCAACACCATTTATGCTACAGTGATGATGAATATGAGAAGTTTGAAGAACAGATGTGTAATTTTTGTTATACTGTAAATACATCGGTTTTAGTTGGCTTATGCAATCAAATCACTCTCTTGGCTTTAAGCGGCCAGATTGATAAACAATACATACAACAGCCTAATGCTCTTCACGCCGCGCAAGTTTTAGCAGGAGAATACTTTTGTTTAAAAGATAATTATGACATTACAGGGTCCTTTTCTCTTATTCCTGTAGGACTAATTCGTTTATTATTAAATGGTGCTTTGCCATATTTGGAGAATAATGATGAAAACATTTAAAGAAGAAAATAACGATTTTTTAAAGTTTTTGTTAAATGAAAGGTTTTTTAAGAACTGGGAAAAGCCTTCAAATGATGGCAAAGACTTACACTCTATTTCTCAAATTGAGTTTTATATTACTAATCAATGTAATCAACATTGTGAGTATTGTTATTTATACAATAATTATAACATTTACCCCAAGGAAGCCACAGAAGCAAAAACAATTCTTAATAATCTAACTATGGTTTTTAATTGGCTTATTGAAAATAATTATCATATTCAAACTATTGATTATTTTTCTGGCGAAATTTGGCATACTCAATTAGGATTGGACATTTTGGATTTGACCTTTAAAGCTTTACAAAATGGTTTGCAAGTTAAACGAATAATGATTCCTACAAATGGCTCATTTATTATGAATGATGCGATTAAACAGAAAATTCAAAACTATATCAATGCTTTCCAAGACCTTGGGACAAGTCTTCAAATGTCTTTTTCTATTGATGGTAAAGTAATTGACAACTTGAATCGTCCACGTAATGATAGTTCTAAATTATATACTGACGAATTTTATAATAAAGTATTTGATTTTGCTTATCATAATGATTTTTTCTTCCATCCAATGGTTGCTGCTTATTCTATTGAAAAATGGAAAGAAAACTTCTATTGGTGGAAAGAAATGTGCCAAAAATATAATTGGTCAACTCATTATCGTGTGATGATGTTAGAAGTGCGCAATGATGATTGGACAGAAGAAAAGATTAAAACTTATTGCGATTTTCTTACATTCTTAATGGATGATTTTAGAGAAGAAAATCCTCAATATGCTTCAATAGAAAATTTTTCTGAATTTATCTTTGGTAAATATATAACACCAGAAGAAAACTATACTTATCTTCCTTGGGTACTTGCGTTAACTTCCGACGTTTTTTCTTGCACAATACCGTGTCAGTTATGTATTCGTTTAGGCGATTTAGCTCTTGCGCCGTGCCATAGAACAGCATACGATAAATTTCTCTATGGTTATTTTCAAACTCAAAATGGCCGTATCATAGATATTAAGGAAAATAATTTTTATCTTGCTGAACGATTTCTTTATATGAGCAATATTCACGCTACTCCTCATTGTGATACTTGTGTGTATAATAAGTTCTGTATAAAGGGATGCGCCGGTTCGCAGTATGAAAACACTGGAGATTTATTCTTCCCTATTCCTTCTGTATGCAAATTAGAAAAAGCAAAAATTAACACAACAATTAACTATTATCAAAAGAATGGCATAATTGATTACTACAAAAATCTTCCTATTGACCATTTTATGTATTCAAGTGCCTCAAGACTTTTAGGAGAAATCTATGCTATTCAAAAAGAAACCAAAACTTGTTCAATCTCTAACTCTTGAACAATCTTGCCAAGGGCAATTAACCACCACGGCAGAAAAAGTAGATATATATAGTGATGATACTGTTGTTCGTTATTATACATATTCTATTCGTCATTTTGATAATATTGACAACATTCCGCCGCTTAATTATATAGGACAAAAAATTTATAATCAGTTAACTGGGTATAAAGAGGAATTGACGAATTCCTAAAATCAAAAATAAATGAGACGATATGGTAATTCAACTACGAATTAAGAGGACAATTTTGTCCTCTTATTTTTTTTACAAAAAAGAAAATTTAATATATAATATAACTACAAAAGAAAGGAGCAAAGATATGAATGAATGATTACCATATTACATTAAAACACAAAGATTTTATGTATCTTCTTGAACATTGTACTTATCATCCAAAAAATAACTTATGGCCTATAGTCGCCCTTGATAGTAATATTTGTTCAAATTGTGGGGCTGAAGATACATGGCATTATGATAATAAGTTATTAACTGTCTCTTGTGCTTCTTGTGGGCATAATCGTACTGATATGTATCTTTCTGGAAGTGCGGTTCCCAGTAAAGAGAGCGGTGGCGGTGAAGTTGGATGGATGATTCCATCAGTAATTTTTCTTGATGAAAACGATGAAAAATATTTTAAGAAAAATTGTAAGAAAGCACGAAGGGAAGCATTTGTATGGAAAATCAAAAACCAACCCTCATTGTTATGGTCGGAGTTCCTGGAAGTGGTAAAGACTACCAAATCAAAAATAGTGAGCTTCTTTACGCAGATGGAGAAGTAAAAAGAGAAATCGTAAGCCGCGACCTCGTGCGGTATGGGATGGTAAGGGAAGATGAAGAATATTTTTGTCGTGAAAAAGAAGTTTTTGAACAATATATTCTTCAAATTTCTAATGCTCTTTCAAATAACCAAATTGTAATTGCAAATGCTACCCAAGTTAATTATGGTAGCCGTAAAAAGCTTCTCCACGCCGTTGATGAAAAGTTTGGTCGCGATTACAATATTGTTATGTATTGTATTATTTGCGACTATGAAACCGCAGACCGCCGCAACAAGCAACGCAAAGGTAGAGCTGTTGTGCCAAGCAAAGCTATGATGGAAATGTTTAATAATTTTTCTGTGCCAAACCTTAAAGAAGATGATAGGATTGAAAAAATTATCATTGAATGTTATGGTGCGTGTAGTATTATGCGGCGACAGAAAATTTAAGGAAAGGAGAAAGAAGATATGAATCAAGTATATTTTTCCTCAGATTTTCATCTGGGGCATTCGCGCGAATTTCTGTTTAAGCCTCGTGGTTTTTCTTGTATTGAAGAACACGACCGCAATATTATTGCAAATATCAATAAGGTTGTCGCAGAAGACGATATTCTTTATATTCTTGGCGACCTTATGTTAAACGATAACGACAAGGGAATAGAATATCTAAAGCAAATTAAATGTCAAGATGTCCGTGTTGTGCTTGGCAATCACGATACGGATAATCGTAAGGCTTTGTATGAATCGCTTCCTAACTTTACTATTCTTGGTTATGCTCATCCATTTAAGTATAAGAAGTGGCACTTTATGCTTTCTCATTATCCAATGGCTACAGCAAATTATGATGATGACGAAAAGCCTTATTTGAAGGTGCATAATATTTGCGGCCACAGTCATATTAAGAATCGTTTTGATGATAAAACTGGTTCCTACCATGTGGAGTTGGACGCGCATGAAAATTTTCCTGTAAGTATTGATGAAATTATTTCTGATATTAAAAATCGTAAAGAAATTCAAGAAGTAGATACAATCGTTCCTCACGAATACTATACTAGACATGAACACAGCCCTCTCCATTTTGATGGTAATTGTCCTCATTGCGGCCAGCCGCTTATGGTTAATAGGTTAAATTTGCACGATATGGAAGTATGTTATGATTTTGATAAAGGATGTTCTTATCGCTTTAATGGGCATTTTGTATGCGAAAATTGTGGAAAAGAAGTTGATGAATTTCAAACTTATTGGGGTGAGTTGAAGTGAAGCGACGAAAGAAAGCGATTGGAACAGAAGTTTCTTCAGAAATTAAAAAACTATATAATGATATTATTAGAACTTATATTGTTCTATTACATAAAACGAATAAATATGAATATTATTTTAATCAAGTATTCAATGATGCGCAAATATTGGAACTATTAAGCTTATTTAACAAGCATGGCTTTCAATCCACTGCGACTCGTATTGCATCAATTCAAGGAACAAATCGTAATAATTGGCTATTTCACATTACTTGGCAGAAAGGAAAGATTGATTTATGCTTAGAATGACAGCGCATGACGCTTATCTTGAAGCAACGAGACAAGAAGATGGCCTTTTCTCTACTTTGTATGATAATATGCAAAGTAAGATTTTTGAAGCTGCACAGAATAAGAAATTTCAAATAGGTATGTCAGTGTATTCTACTTTAGAAGAGCTTTTTGAAGCTTTAAACAAGTTAGAAAATGACGGTTTTGAAACCACTGTTAGAATCTATAAATATGACGAAAAACAACTTCCTTATGTTGAAACCAACATTAGTATTTATTGGTGTAATGAATTCCGTGATTAAAACAAATTGGAGATTAATCTATGAAACTACCAACAGCACAAGAAGCGCGGGCGTGGAGCAATTATAAGTATGACGACCCATTTATGTATATTTTAACACAAATTTATGATGCGATTTCTAAACATCAGACTTCTACATTAGTTATTCTTTCAAATAAATACGCAAATGATGAATTAATGACACTTTATGTTGCTAATTTAGAACATAACGGTTATTCTGCATCTTACAGTAAATGGGAAGGTTTATATCACTTATATATTAATTGGTATGGAGAAGAAAATGATACAATTTAAACCAGCAGTATATGCTCGTCAAGCAACATTAGAAGCCTTAAAAGTTGAAGAACTTGCAAAAGAAATTCAAAACAATATTAATGCTGCTGCGAAAGCGGGCCAATGGAAAACCTATTATACTAATCCCAACTTTGGAACAGAAGTGTGGATTTATTTAAAGCGCTGCTTAGAAGCCCAAGACTATATCATTGGTGAAATTACTAAAGACTATGAACTTGTTGGCCTTGAAATTAAATGGATGGTGTTTAACAATGGATGTTAAAGAGATTTTAGGCCATGATTTAATGCCAGCAAATGAAGCGTATCTTACTATTATGTTTGATTCTAACTTAGAAACACTAATATCTATTGTAGATAAACAAATTCGTGCGGCTGTGGAAATGCGGTTAGATTATGTTAAAATTGATACCTCTAATTTTCATAGCCGAGACATTGAAACAGTATATTATGAACTTTGTGATTATGGTTATGAAGTAAAAACAGATAGTTCCTACAATCTTATTATTACTTGGAATAATAAGCATTTTGATAAAGATTATGGTGAAGATGATGATTAACGCAGACCAAGCAAGAGAATTAGCTAAAGAAAGAAAATTTGTAGAACTTAATCGTTTTTTAAAAGTAGTAGAAGAAGGTATCATTGCCACTTCAAATATAGGCGGGCATACCTGTTTTGTGGATATTAAGAATTATGATTATAATCTTATTAGTTATGCACCAGAAGTATTACGAAGTTTAGGTTATGAAGCAAATTTTGAATCTGATTGTCAACAAACGACTTGCTTGGCGGTGAGATGGTAATGGATAATTTAGATAAGCGCTTTTCTAAAGAAGAATTAAATTATCTTGATGTTTTTCTTTCAGACAAAAATAGTCCTGAAGAAATTCTTCAGAAACTTAAAGAACTTAGTATTTCTCCCCTAAATCCTAATGGCACTTTTAAAACTTTTTTTACTCTCATTGAAGAAATTGTTGATGCTTTTCATCATAATAAAATTGACAATTAATAAATTTTCTTATATAATTTTCTTGTAAGGAGTTGAGAGTTATGAAGAATGAAAAACTACCTGTAAAGCCATGGGAAGAAGTTTATCAAAAAATGCGGCGGCAATGGCCAGAAGGTTTTAAACCCGCTACAAAAATTGAGACTGATAAACGCAAAAAGCCCCCCAAGCACAAAAAAAGAGAGGAAGAAAATTATGAAGGATGATAAATTTTGGTGGGATTTATCTGGATTGGCAAAGCGACGATATAAGCAGGAACGTCTTAAGGAAGGCATTAGTGAGTATGATTGTTGGGATTTGGATGATTATTTAATTCATATTATTATTGTTGGGTTAAAAAAACTTGCAAATACAACTATTAGCTATCCTGGATTTGCACCATATGAGACTCATGAAAAATGGGTAGAATATCTTCAAGACTTAAGCAAAAGATTCCAAGAGTATTCTGAGATTGACTCTTTTGACTATTATCCTGACCGTGCAGACGAGTTAGATGAGAAGCGTAATCAACTCTTTTTGGAGTTAAGTAAAGTTTTTCCTATGTTATGGAATTAAAAGGAGAATTGAATAATGATTTGGTTTATTTTAGCAGTATTGGCATTAATTGCGGCGATTGTTATTGCTATTCTACGATATCAAGGAGCGAGCTTCATTACTTTTGGGGCGGCGTTCATATTCGGGATTTTATCAATTATTGCAAGTGTGCCTGCAGGTCATGTAGGCGTTGTATCTACTTTTGGTAAGGTAGATGAAAATGCTCGTGAGGCTGGTTTGTATGTAAAGGCGCCTTGGAGTTCTGTTACTCAAATGAGTATTCAAGAACAGCGTTATGCTTTTGATACTGTAGCTTATAGCTCTGATATTCAAGAGGCCGCGGTTAAGGGCAGTGTTAATTATATCATTGATAAAACTGCCGCCGTCAATCTATATCGCACAGTTGGTGTAAATTATCTTGAGAAATTAATTGCTCCTCGTGTTGCGGAAAGTTTGAAAGACGTATTTTCTCATTATCGCGCTGAAGAATTAATTAGTCAACGTGATTCTATCTCTAAAGCTATTTGCGGGAAAATGAATAAAGAATTGGAAGTATATGGTATTACAATTGTTGGACTACAAATTGAAGACATTGATTATTCCGATCTCTTTACTTCCGCGATTGAAGCTAAGCAGGTTGCGACTCAAGAGAAGTTGCGCGCTCAAACCGAACAAGAGCGTTTAACTATGGAAAAGGAAGCTCAACTTGCTCGTGATAAAGCGCAAGCCGAGACTGATGCAGAGATTAAGCGTATTAATGCTCAAGCAGAAGCAGACCGTGTAAAGATGCTTGCAGATGCAGAAGCAGAAGCTAATAAGAAAATTAGTGAATCTTTAACCGAAGACCTTATTAAGTATACCCAAATTTCCAATTGGAATGGTGTTATGCCTACGACAGTTGTTAATGGTAATGATACTATGCCTTTATTATCTATTGGTGAATAAAAATTTTAGAGCGCGAAAGCGCTCTTCTTTTTTTGACAAAAATAAAAAATTTTTATATAATATAATTACCAAGAAAGGAGAGAAACTATGACAACGATTCAAACAGGTAAAGAACCCTTTAAACACATTCAAGGAAAACAGCTTCAAATCTGTGAATGTTGGACTTGCCGCAACTTTGAAGGCGAAAATAAATGGTGCGGTCGTAAAGGTATTGAAGTGAATTATGATACTGTTAAGGCCGATTGTGAATATTTTGACAAAAAGGAATATTGCGGCGATTGCAAATTTTTCTTAAAGCGTTTTTCTTGTATCAAATATCCACATTGCACTATTCATACTACTGACCACGCTTGTAAAAAATTTAAACCTAAGGATAAGGAGATTTATGTTTAACTACGAAACGGAAGAAGCCATTCCACTAACAGATTACACCAATTACGATTCTGAAACTACCAATAATATATGTTCTTATTGTCTCCAATATGACCAATGTTCTGGTAATATAGATTATGGTTGGTGTGATAAGGAAGAAATCCTAACCAGATGGGACACAAAAGCTTGTAAGTCTTATAGAAAATTGTGAGTTGATGCTATGCGCGCCGATTTTAAAGACCGTAATAGTCATATACGTTTTTATTCTGACATTATGAATAAACAACGCACATATTTATTAGATTCTCATTTTGAAAATGTAAATGGTTCTCGTTTTGTTTTACTAACACGAGACAAAAAACAATTAAAAGATTTTTTTCATAAATGTATTGAAATTATAGAAAAGGATGAAGCAAATGACAAAATTCTTTAAAACTTGGTGGAAAGTTATTGTATGGGTTTTTGTTGCAGTTCTTTTGCTAATTCTTTCCTCCTCTGCTAAATGTGAAACATTATATTGCACCGCTTCCTCACTCAATGGTCGCGCCTCGCCGTCAATAAATGCACGAGTAGAAGCCCATTTTGAGTATGGGGACGAGTTAGAGGTTATCGGATATAATGATAATTGGATTGAAGTTGAAGGCGGCGAAACAGGAACAGTTTTTGTAAGTGCTAAATATGTTGCTTCTTCTTTAGAAAAAGTAAAATACCAAAATACTTCTGGCGGTCGTGTTATTATTCGTGAAGAACCAGACGGAAAGAAAACAAACGATTGGGTTAAAGCAGGAAAGAAAATTACCATTTCTGCCGAATTGGATGGATGGGGTTATATTGCTGACCGAGGATGGGTTAATTTGAGTTATTTTAGTGAGGTGGAATAATGGGTAATTTTGGGTGGATTTTGTGTGCTGGTTTTATTTTGTTGTTTATTGTTTATTTATTTATTGATGATAATGGTAGTAGGAGGCCACCGAAGATTTAAATGTTTTGGTATATTGTTGGTGGTTTAATTATAATTTATGTGGGTTTTATGATTTTTTCTGATAAATATTCAGGCTGGGAAACGAATACTGGTTTATTTGTTTTCGCTATTATTGGGATAGTTGTGCTATGTTTGTTTTGTTCTTTATTTAGTTCAGCAATTCATAGAGAAACTCATCCCAATTTAAATACATATACTATTTCAATAATTGAAAAAATTCCTGTTTATGCCACAGACGGTTTATTGGTTTATCGTACAGCCGAAGACACAAAAGATGTTTCTGCGGATAGCTATATATTTGCAGATGTAGAAAAACCTTATTTAGAAAAGACAATTTATTCTTATAACTCTTTTTTCGTTATGCCTTGGATGAGCACGGTAACTAAAACTGTTTGCTATTTGCCAGAGAAAGGAATTTAATATGTTCTGGATTATTCTTTTTGTATGTTTAATTATTACATTGATTACAATAGATATTTGCACTCATGGACATAATGAGTTTCTTTTGCAATTCTGTTTTCTAGTGTTTTCTTTACTTATTGGAACTCTTGCAATAATATATAGTCTTGAAGTGCATCCGCCTGCGGACCAATGTGAAATTGCAGAAATTACTAGAATTAAAGTCATTAGTGTTGAAGGTGCAATTTTAGCTGAAGATGGCAATATTTATAAAGAAATTGACCGTTGGGAATATACTAATGAAACGAAGCCATACGTAATTAATTATAAATATAAATTTAGCGATTTTTGGCATTTACCGTGGTTTAGTGATTGGAGCGAAATGGTTTTATACGTACCAATACAAAGAACAGAAGATAGTTTAGCTGTGTGATTATTACACAGCTTATTTTTTTTGACAAAAAGAAAAAATTTATCTATAATATATACAGAAAGTGAGGTTATGAAAGATATGAAGTATTATTGTATTGATGAAAAACCTATGGAACGCTTACAGAATGGCACTGGAATTTGTGTAAAAGTTATTGATATTAATAGCCAAGGTGAGCGTAAATGTGGATACGGCATTTTTGACCCTCAGAAACATGAAGTATTTTTAATTAAAGAATTGATAATTTCATCTGAAGGAAAACCACAACAGTTTTATTCAACTAAATTTTGGGAAGAGGACTAAGCTATGGAACGAATTATTGCGGCGGCAGTTAAATTAAGCGTGAAAGGCGAAGAAAAATTCATTCCTTGCCATCGTCATAGTGATGCCTATTTTGTTTGCAAAGAATTTGGTATTAAGTATGATGCTGGTTCTGCTGTTGAGGGCTTTATGGCCTACGACGAAGAACTTGATAAACCTACTCGTTTTGTTAATAGAGTAGAAGCTCTCCTAATTGCCGAAAAAGCAAATCAACTACGAAAAGATGATTTAGATTATTTTGGTTATAAAAGAAATGGTAATGCGCTGTTTTCGGAGGATTTGTGGTAATGGGAGAAGAAATTAAAACCACTTGTCCAATTTGTGGTCAAGCCGCAGGACAACCATTAGTGCTTTTAAAGAATCTTCATCACACTCAAGTTTTATATACAATAGATTGTCAACCTCTTTGTTCTTGTAAGTGGTGCGGCGCCATTTTTGTCGGAACAAATGATGTAAATGAGAAATTAAAAACTATGATAAAAATTGACGCAAATTAAAATTTAATATATAATATATCCATAAGCTAATAAAGGAGTGGTGTTATGGACTTAATCGGAAATGAAGGAATTGCCTATTTCCATAAAATAAAAGACCCAAATAATCATCATGGAGAATTAATTCGTTGTGATTTTTGTGGTGAAGTGTCCGAAGTTTATACTGAAATTTGTCCATTTTGCCACAGACGATTTGTAAACAAGAAAGATAAAACACTTTATATTTTTGGAGAAGAAAAAGGAGAAATAATATGAATTTTAACACTACTAATATGTTTAACGGAATGTTCGGTAAGATTGCTTCTGGTATGTGCAGGCTTAGTATGAGCGGCAAGATGGCAATTAAGACTTCTCAGGGTTATAAGACCTATGATGTTAAAACGGGCCGTCTAACTAATTGTGATAGTTTTGTTTTTGATATTGGTGAAGATTTCTTTTTTCTAATTCCTACCAATCATCTCGTAAAGGGCGATGTCATCCTTGCAGGTGGCAAGCCACGCTGTGTGATTGAAGTGAAGGATAATGAAATTAAGACCTTCTGTTATGAAGATTCTACTATTTCTACTATTGTGCCTGAACATCACGTTTTTATGGGCAAGACTTATTTTTATGGTAAAATCGTATCTCTCTTTAACTTTGGCGGCAAAGATAAGGGTATGAAGAATATGATGAAGTATTATATGATGTCTGAAATGTTTAAAAGCGGTAATCCTTCCACTAACTCTATGAGCAATATGCTACCTATGATGATGTTTATGAATGGTAGTATGGGTGATATGTTTGATGGTCTTGGGGAAATGTTTGATTTCTCTGAGGACGAGACTGAAGAAGATAAGTAAGGAGTGATATTGTGGGAAGTGGAAATTGGACCTCAATGGCTTATACCTCTAAAATGGCAGAGAGAGGTATTAAGACCACATTTAATTCTGCGACTATGTCTGCCGTTGCTGACCTTAGTGGTATATCAACTTCACAATATTATACTCAACGTACCATTAGTGATAGACTTAATCCATATCAAGTAATGCGTGAATGTGTGGATTCAAGTGAGCATCCTAATACAATTCCGGTGCTCCTTGCACTTGACGTAACCGGGTCAATGGGCCAAACAGCAAATGCTTGTGCCGCCAAGCTAAACGAAATTATGGAACTACTTTATCGTCAAATTACGGACGTTGAATTTATGGTTTGTGCCCTTGGTGACCTTTCTTATGACTCTGCACCTTTCCAAGCGGGTCAGTTTGAAAGTGATATTCGCATTTCTGACCAATTAGATTTAGTTTATTTTGAAGCTGGTGGTGGTGGTAATCGCTTTGAGAGTTATACGCTGCCTTGGTATTTTGGGCTACATAATACTTCTCTTGATTGTTGGAAACGTAATAAGAAGGGTATTATTATTACGATGGGCGATGAACCTTTAAATCCATATTTGCCTCATCAAGAATTAAATGCTTGTCTTGGCTGTCATGAGCAAGCGGACATTGATACTAAAGAATTGTATCAATCCGCACGAGAAAAGTTTGATATTTATCATCTTTCTATTGACGAAAGAACTAGCTTTTATAATTATCATAAAAATGATGCAGATAAGATTTGGCGGCAAGTTTTAGGTGAAAATTATCGTATAACTAATCTTAATTACCTATCTCAAGCTATTTCTGATATTATTATTAATGCAAAGACTGACATGAATACTGTCGTATCTTCCGCTGACGGTATTAGTTGGTAAGAAAGGAGAAAGTATGAAGCGTTTTCAGGTAGTAATCGGCGCGGCCATGGGCGATGAGGGAAAAGGCTTGGTTTCTCGTTGGCTCGCAAAGCGAGCATTTGAGCGTAAAGAAAAAACTTTAACTGTATTTTTTAGTGGCGGTTGCCAACGCGCCCATACCACTGTTGAAGGCGTTTTTCATACTTTACCTGCGGGACTATTTTTCGGCAGTGATATTCTATATAGCGAGATGTTTGTCATTGACCCTATCGCTATTTATTTAGAGTATGAAACTTGGAAGCAGAGTTTTGGGCCATTTATTGAGCCGAAACTTTATGTAAGCCCACATTGTCGTGTAGTAACTCCTTTTGATGTTTGGAATAACCGTTTAAAAGAAACTCGTCGTGGCGTGCAAAAACACGGCAGTTGTGGCATGGGCATTTTTGAAACTGTATTTAGAGATAAGAGTTTATTTGAATTAAAAGCCAAAGACCTTTCCAACCCTTGGAAACTTTGGGAACAACTAAAGAAAATTGAAGAACTTTATAGCAATTCTTGTAGCGATATGGTTTATAATGCCCACAACTTTATGAAGGCCGCGGAATGGTTTACTAAAAATGTAGAGCAATTTGAAACATATGAAGTATTAAGAAAATATGATACCATTATTTTTGAAGGAAGCCAAGGTTTATTGCTTTCTCAAACTAATATGGATTTCTTTCCATACCTAACTCCTGCTTCTACCGGTATTAATAATATTGAACATTGGTTTAATTTGGGCGCGGCAGAAGAAAAAGAAATTTATTATGTTTCTCGCTCTTATATGACACGACATGGTGCTGGGCCTTTCCCAACAGAGTGTAAAAAGAAAGATATTAATCCTGCAATTGTTGATTCTACTAATGTTCCTAATAAATGGCAAGATAATTTGCGTTTTGGTTATTATGATGTAAATCTTATTGGTAATGCTATTGTTAAAGATACTTGTAGAATTACGGATAATAAAGTAAAATTTAATATGGTATTTACGCAACTTAACTATACTAATGGTAAAGTAAGATGCGGTAAGAATGACGATTGGGATATTAATAATGATTTATTTTTCTTTCTCAATTTTGACCACCTATATGGTTCTTGGGATAAGGAAAATATAGAAAGGATTATGTAATTATGATTTATTCTAAGGAAACTCGTATTGGTATGCTACAATATCGTATTTCTCTTCTAATGCGTGATGAAGTAAAGAACTTCAATCTTCTGCGTAAGGTACGCCGTGAATTGCGCAAGCTACAAGAGTCGTAAATATTTGCCTCCTACTATTGTAGGAGGTTTTTGACTTTTTATAAAAAATTTTGTATAATATATTAGTAAGGAGTTGAGATAATGATTTGGTTTCTATGCGGTTTAGTATGCGGAATTTTTGTTGGGATAAAAATGTCAGGAGATGTGATTGCAAATTATTATCCTGATATTTACGATGATTTATACGATAGAATGACGAGGGATACAAAGAAATGACAATTAGAAATCGCGAAGAAATGCTTGGCGAAATTGATATGCTTAGAGGAAATATTAATCGTATTTGTGTTAGTGATAATGTAGAAGAAATTTCTCAAATGTATCATTACGCTTTAATACGTCTTGAAGAACTTATGAAATATAATGTACGGCGAGTTATAGAAAGGAAGAATAATATTGAAGACTAAGAAAGTTTACCTTGCCACTCCTGTTGGTGACCCCACAGAAATAGATATTCGCAGTAAAGCAGAACAAGCTAAAAAAATTCTTGAATCTAAAGGTTTCGAGGTATATGCTCCCTGGCAGATGCATATACCGCGGGCGTGGGATTATCCAAATCATGAATGGGGTTTAATGGTATTTACGGCTGATTTACAGCATTTGCAAGAATGCGATATTGTAGTTGTATTGTCCTATGGTCGTATTGGCACAGCAGGGACGGCTTGGGAACAAGGCTTTGCTTATGCAAAAGGCAAAAAGATTCTTGTTGTAGAGATGACTAATCATATTCAAAGTCTTATGGTTATTAATGGCGCTAATGCGGTAATTAAATTCAAAGACCTTAATTCTTATGATTTTGAAAAATTCCCCTATTGCCGCACTTTAACGGAGCAAAAATAATGAATACAAAAATTACTTTAAAGAAAATTATTGGTCATCTCAGAACTATCCATCTCCATCGCAAATGGGTTAGGTATTTCTGTTTTAAATTTGGCTTATATAAACAAGGGTTATTGCACGATTTAAGCAAATATTCTCCAACTGAATTTTGGGAAAGTATTCGTTATTATTCTGGCACTGATAGCCCGATTAATGCTGCCAAGAAAGATAAAGGATATTCTGATGCTTGGCTTCATCATCGTGGTCGCAATATGCATCACTATGTTGCATGGATTGATAACTTTGATAAAGGCGGAACCCCAATTCCTATGCCGTATAAGTATATGATGGAGTTGGTGGCCGATTATCTTGGCGCAGGCGCAGCATATAGCAAGATTAAGTCTAAAAAGGATATTAATGAAATTTTCTATCGTAATGAGTATAAATGGTGGGAGCGAAACAAAGAGGGCCAAGTTATCAATCCAGTTACTAAAGATTGGATTGAATACTATTTAAAAAACTTTTGTATGAATTCTACTTTCCTGCAAGAGGAGCGTTGGCAAGCTTATCGTAAAACTGGCCGCGTAGCAGATGAAATTATATATGAAAATCGTTGTACGGAAGAATTTCATAAACTAAAAGAAATCCTTAACGCCTGAAATAGGGCGTTTTATTTTTTACTTTTTTAAAAAATCTTGTTATAATAACTTATAAATGAAAGGAAGTAAGAGAATGAATAAACGTGATACGCATATGTTTGAATTGGCAAAATCGGAGAGCTTGTTGTCGGATTATAAGGGTTATAGTAATGTAAAAATTGGTTGTGTTGTAAGTTATAATGGCTCCATTATCGCGCGGGGCCACAACACCGATAAGACTTCAACAATTCAATCTCGTTATAACTGTTTAAGATATGCTGAAAGTCCTACCAGATATTTTGCCGCAAAGGGACACGCAGAAATTCTTGCTCTTACTAAAATTAAGTATTTAGATATTGATTTTTCTAAAGTAAAGGTATTTGTATACCGAGAAACTAAAAATGGAAAGCCAGCTATGGCGCGGCCTTGTCCTTCGTGTATGGGTTTTATTAAAGAATTGGGTATTAAAAAAATTTACTACACTACTGATTGTGGCTTTGCCTATGAGGAGCTTAAATATGATTAATAGAGAAGATTTTAAAAATTACATTGATGGATTAGAAAGATATTGTCGCAAAACAGAACCAGTTCTTGATTTACTGCGTGATACCGAAGATTTTGATAAACTATATTCTTCCGCTATTCGGCTGCTAGCTCAATTGGCGGCGTATGGTTCCCCCATCAATCCTGAATGGGTTTTAGGTGATTTAGAGTATTTTATTTACGAATTAGATTACGGTCGTGAATATGAACCGGGTATGATTACAGACGAACAGTATCCAGGCAATATTGTTGATTTTTCTGATGCTGACCATTTATATGACTATTTGGTATGGAGAGAACAAAATGCAAGTCTTTATATCCCTTCCGATGAAAGATAAAACGGAAGAAGAAATTAAAAATAATTTAAAAAACGCATTAGAAGAAGTGCGCTCTCTTACTTCTTCTTCTATGGAGCTATTAGACACTTATATTGATTTAGGGCCAGAAGCAGACGGCTTTGATTATATTGCAGAAAGCATTAAACTTATGAAAAAGGCAGATGCAATATATTTTTATGATAATTGGAAAGAAAGCAAAGGCTGTTTAATTGAACGAGTAGTTGCGGAACTTTATTGCCCAGATAAAATTATCCAAAAAAAATAAGAGGGCCGAAGCCCTCTTATTATTAGAATTTTTCTACTCTATGAATTAGTGAATTTTTCCAGTCCTCTAATTCTTCAAGCGCAATAGATGCAATAGAATCTGGTTCTTCTTTTGTTTTTTCCATAATTGCTTCAATTACAGCCTTTGTTTCTTTATAATCTTTAGTTAATCGGCTTGCCGCAGTTGTTATGAAGAATTTCATAATATCAGCCATTTCTGGCTCATTTTTGAGTTCTTCTGCATAATCTAATGACATAGCCGCGTCCTTAGCGTGATCATTTAATATTTTATACAAATGTCCTAAAACTTTCATAATTGTGCCCTCACTCTATAAACAGTTAATGCAGCGTTAGTATATGTTGCAGCTAAACCAGTATTTACAATTGTAAGAGTCTTTGGCATATTATTAGAAACGGCGCAGCAATTAGGCTGAACTTTAACTAAGGTAGCAAAAGAAAGATTTCCAATATCTGTTGCAGCGGTAGAATAAAATGTTGCTTCTGCCCCAGGATAAACAGTGCCGTCAACTTCTAATTGAGCACTAACGTTGCCAGCAGTAGAGCCTGTTATGGCAGCATCAGCGTTAAAAATTACAAGATAATAGCCAGTTCCAGTTAGAGCAATAGATGCACTACCAGCAGTATGACGAACAAACTGACAAGCAGAAATAGCAGTATTATTGAAAGTTAGGGTTTCATTAACTGCAACTGCTTGAGAGGTATTGGTGTAGGTATTTAACATTTTACCTCACCTCGTTAACCGTTATAAGTATTATAGGTTCCACCGCAGCCGCATTGAGAATTGCATACACCATAAGAAGGAATTGCACGAGGTTTAAGGATATTAACAAGATACTGAGTTTGGTTGTATTGACTGATTTGGTTATTAGCTTCAACAAGGTCGCGGTCGCGGTCAGCAAGACGGTCGCGCAGGTCTTGGATAGTATTTTGAGTAATTAAGCCACGAGTAAGTTCGCCTTCTTGGTGAATTGCGGTAGTAATTTCACAAGTGTTGCGATAGTCTTCCGCGGCGAGGTTGGAGATCAGTTGTTTGTTTTCACAGCAGCATTGAGCCTGTTGTGCAGCAAGCTGAGCAATAGAGCCTTGAATGCCATTAAAGCCAGAACATAAATCACGGCCAACTTGATTAAAGCCCTGTAGGCTAGCAATGTTAGCACTATTAAAGCCTTGAAGCATATTGGTATTGGTGGTATTAAAGCTCTGGAGATTGCTGGTATTTACGCTATTAAAACCTTGACATAGAGATTGAGCAATATTGTCAAGTTGGTTATCAATAGATTGGTAGTTTAGGCCATCGTAAAGTTCTCCGCGAGTTAGCGCGCCTTGAAGTGCGGCGTTTCCATCACCCCAGCCATTCCCAAACATACGGAAAGCATACATCCAAATTAGATACACGAAAGGATTGCTCCAAAGTGCGTTCATACCATAATCATCGCAATTACGATTTCCCATCATTGCTGCGATGTCAGCAGGAGACATACCATTTTCTAACATATAGAACACCTCTTATAATATATTAAAAGCCTGAGCGCAAGCTATTAATGAAACTCATACCTTGATTAATTTCTTCCTCACTAATTCCTTGTGCACGAGCTTGCTATTGAAGTTGGGATAACATATTGTTGTTTAGTTTGGGAAGCCAAGCCTTAAATTGCTCTGGATTTATTTTAGGTTTCCCATTCTGTGGGAGCTGGTTTGCGGGCACTGGCATTGGATATTGGCTATACTGCATCATTATTATTGCCTCCTAATAAAGTTTTTAACTTCTGTTCCAGCGCATTAACGCGAGCTTCTAAGTCAGAAGTTTCATTGTTGGTAGTTTGTGTTTGTGTTTGCGGTCCCTCATTGTAGGGCGCAATTTTGTATGCTAAAAAGCTTGGAACGCCATTCTACATGGATTTAATATAAAGTAAGTTCTCACCTAAACAAAGTGCTAATGTGATTCCTGCGCCAGCAGGAATATTCGCAACCTCAAGACTATTTTGGATTATATATACATTTCCATTAGGTTGCGGGAACATTGGTTGTTGCTATGGAGCATAATAGGGCGCATTATTGCCAACATAAGGATAACCCATTATACCACCTCCCTTCATAGTATAAGTGAAAATAACGATGGGGAAAACAAAAACTAATGATAAAATTGCATATTACATTAAAATATTTAAAACTATTACAAAATTATTATAAATATGAAGTTTTTGTAATAAATTTGATTTATTTAAAATTTTTATCTATAATATCAATATTAGAAATACGCGAGGTGAAATTTATATGGTGACGCGGGCAATTTTAGTATGGCCCAATGATAGTGGTATTACAAGTACAAAATCACGAATATTTGACCCTTCAGATCCAGAAAACTTTTCATATAGTGCAGCTTTGGTGGCTTTTGTTTTAACCCGTAAAAAGGATATTAAAGGCGGCACGATGTTTTTAGATGACGCGCCCTCTTTTGAAGGAGCAAAAGCAATTATTGAGGCTGAACTTAAAAAGGTTGTTTATGCCAAGCAAGCACTAACAACAGACCAAATTTCTGCAATTCAACTTTTAGAGCAATTTGGAATTGAAACTTATTACAATCCTGGAATTATGTTAGCAGGAGAGGAATTATAATGAATTATCAACAAATTATTATTCTTGTTATTGGGGCGCTTTTTTTGGGCGGTTTAGGTGTTTGTTTCTATTTAGGAAAGGATTATCTAAAATATCATAATATTTTTGCCCCCGTCCTTAAAGGACTGGTTTCTGCCGCGAAAGCTTTAAGCGGCGCTGTTCCTGATAACCAGACCTTAAAAATTATTGCTTTTGTTATGAGTGCAGCACTGGATGGCGCACAAAGGGCAGAAGAACTGTGGTTAAATGGTGAGCTTGATAAAGAACAGCGTAATCATTATGCAAAACTTTATATTGCTGATGTGTTGGAAAAAGCCGGTATTGATGTTAATGATAATATAAGTGCAATGATTGATGGTTTTATCGCAGTTGCTTGTGCAATTTTCCCGCACGGTCAGACACCAAAGACCAAGGAAGAAGAAAAGTAAGAGGCATTAGTGCCTCTTATTTTTTTTATAAAAAAACCAAAGCATAACAATTTTCTTTCTTCACTTACAAAATGAAGGAGGGATAAATATGTCTAAACAACAAATCCCAATTAATGACCTTTTGCAATATTTGGATGAGCAAGAAGAAAATAATACTATTTCTTGCGGCTGAACAATTATTGATTATATTTATGGTCATTATAATTTATTAAGCAAAAGAAATATACACACTCCAACGGCTTGGATTTTTTCTAACTGGTGTTTTGGAAACCATGGAACAATTTCAGAATACACCATCTTTATGCCCGGTATGTTAGTAAGAAAACCAGGTTTATTTGGCGTTATACACGAAGGGAAAAATCTTCATAAACGAGAACAAACTTCCAATCTTTGGGTTTATTATACAGATACAAAATTTGGAACAATTCTTGATGTTCCTTTTTATGCGCCAGAATGGGAACAATGGGGAACAATGAGTCAAATTTATGATTATTCTATTTATAAACCTCAAAAGAATTTTTATATGTTAGGTAAGCGTAAGCTCTCTATTGGCGACCGCGGACTTGATGTTTTGATTTTGCAAATTGCGCTTTTAAATTTTGGAGAATAGGTAAAGGTAAATGGCGATTATGATTTTGCCACTAAAACCGCCGTTGAAAATATTTAGAAGTGCTTTTCTTTACCAGTTAATGGTATTGTTGATGTTGATGATAATTTATTATCTTACTTACATAAGGAGTAAATATGAATATAACAGTGAAGTTATATAATGATAAAAATATTAAATTCTATGGCTCTAATCAAATTACAATAGATTTAGAGGAATATTTGATTGGATGCGTCGCGGCAGAAATAGGAAACGCGCCACTTGAGGCTTGTAAAGCCTAGGCCGTGGCAAGTAGAACTTTTGCCTTAAATGCTATTAAAAGTAAAGGCTATATTACAGATAAAAGTTCCTCTGACCAAGCTTTTAGAAGTGAGCGTTTAACAGGCTATCCTAATGTAATTTAGGCCGTTAAAGATACCGAAGGAGAAGTTTTATATTACAATGATAAACTCGCTAAAGCCTATTACTCTGCTTCTAACGGTGGCTATATGATTAGTGCAAAAACACGATGGGGCGGCGACCTACCTTATTCTGTAAGTGGCGTTGATAAATATGATAATGGTAAAGGTAATGGCCACGGAGTTTAGTTGAGTTAGGTTGGTGCAAAAAATCGCGCAAAAGCCGGTTTTGGATATAGATAGATTTTAAGTTTTTATTATCCTGGGACAAATATTCATAAAATTGAAGAACAATCATATGAAATTAAAATCCCGATAACTTCTGATTTATATAAAAATCTCTCAACTGCTGAGGTTGAAATGAGGAGGTGATGCCTCTTATGACTACAAACGAACAAAAAATTATAAATTGGGCAGAGTCCAAAGTCGGTTGTGGTTATGTATCGTTTGGGGAGCAACAGGATATGTATTAACAAAAACGAAGTTGCAAGAGTTAATCGCTCAGTACCCTCAATATGTTTCTGAATCAAAAAATAGTAAGTACATCGGAAAGGCTGTATATGATTGCGCGTCGCTGGTTCGTTATGCTATGAAACAAATTGGTATTTCTATGGTAAGCGGCGCAACCAGCCAATGGAAGAAAACCAAATGGGCGCGCAAAGGCACAATTGATTAGCTTCCTAAAGATTAGGTTGCTTGTCTGTATCGTTGGACAGGCTCAGTTATGCAACATACTGGTATCTATCTTGGCAATGGCTATGTAATTGATGCCCGTGGTAGTAGTGCTGGAGTTATTAAGTCTAAGCTTTCTTCTTATCCTTGGACCCACTTTGGGCAGCCGCAAGGATTAATTAAAAAAGAACAAACTAACGAGGTGATAAGCGTGAGTTATCAAGCAAAAGTAGTAGCAGACAGTGGCTCAACAGTTCGTATGCGTTCTGCTCCTTCTAAAGAAGCAAGTGTTTCTGCCACCATTGCTCTTGGAACAATTGTTGATGTTGTTGAAGAAGCAGAAGGTTGGTGCGGTATTATATATAACGGGCAGAAAGGCTATATGATGAGCCAATTCCTTGAAAAAACTAAAAGCGAAGAGGGGTTGTATTATGTCCGAATTAAATGCGGAAGCCAAAGTGAAGCAGAACAATTAGCAAGCCTCTTACGGCAAGCAACAACAAACTGAAGAAGGAAAGCACTTTTGGCGTAATTTGTTTGCGCGAGCAAACGAATTTAGTAAAAAGATTGCATTAATAGATACTTTTTCTTATATTGCTTTAATTATTTTACTATTAATTATAATGTGGATTAGACCTGATTTGGCGATGTATTGTGTTCAAATTGTGCCTTATCTTACAACCACAGTAGTATCTTTGCGTCTTGCTTATGCAGGAAAAGCTTCTGTGGAAAATTGGAAGAAAATTTCAGCATCTGTTCAAACTCTTGATACTTCCGCCGATTTTAATACAGAAGCAAAAGATGAAGAAAATACTTAGGGTTAAAATTTGATTTTTTTAAAAAATTACTCTATAATATATTTACAAAGTGAGGGAAGAAATTCTCTCCTTTGTAAATGTTTTTTATGAAAGAAGGATATAATATATGAAGTATTATTCTGAACAACTGTCTAAGTTTTATGACACTCCTGAAGCTTGTGAAGCTGCGGAAGCGGAAGCCAGCGCGGCCCTTGAAGCTAAGAAGAGCGCAGAAAATGATGCCAAGACGCAGCTACAGGCCCAGCAAAATATTGTAAATGAGCTACGAGAACAGTATAATTCTCTTGGTAAGCAATATAATGAAGCTTATGCAAAGATGAGCAAGATGTTAAGCGCATTTTCACGCAAGTATGGTTATATTCCCAAGGGTTTTAATGCCTTAGATGTGTTTTTTGATTTGCTGTAAGAAAATTTTATAGAATTAAATTTTGACAAAAATAAAAATTTAATCTATAATATATACAGAAAGTGAGAGAGAAATCTTTCACCAGACTGGCGATAGGAGTGGTGCTTATGAAACACGTTTTTACTCTGACTGGAGATAAAACTCCACCTCGCTATGAAGGGGAGAAGTAATTCTCCCCATACGATGCGGCGCGGGGAGCGGCCTCCCAGGGACTCTCTAAAAGTCTTAAATGGCATTGAACCGCCTAACCGGATCGACACCGGGCGCCGCTGCCAAATGGCGTGAAAATCCAACTCATCAAGCCTCTTAATAATGTTCAAACCGATGGGAGTTTCATAGCTTAAGACGCATACAGCTAATTATTAATGTAAGTTTTTACTAGAAATAAAACAATACGAATAATTCGCGTCTTGTATTCATTTTCTTCTTTTCTTTTTTAAAAGACACATACAGCAAAAGATTTTACATCGCATAATAGTTAGCTGATTACTGATAAATGTGTCTTGAAAAAAATTTGACAAAAATAAAAAATTAAATTATAATAAATCCATAATAAAGAAAAGATATTTTTCTTTACTATATGATACCTCGGTGAAGAGCATTTAGCCAATGTGCCGAGAACAAACGGAAGATAGCCAGCTCCATATGATGGATACATTATATGTCTGAGCCGCGAAAACAGTGATGTTTAGCGATAGGAGAAAAGACTCCAATATCAAGTTTGTGTGCTTTGTATTTCGCAATTTAACGCATAATTCCTCTGGAGAACGCAATAGAAAGCAGGATGAATAGTCCTGCCGAATCCAGGGCGCCGTTAGCTGGTGACTGTCGGGAAAAAATACGGCCTTGGAAACAACCACAAGTTCTTTTGTGATGAAACACAGAAATGTGATATAACAGAGGTTTGTAGTCTGAGTAGCTCAACACAGCGAACAAAAAGATAATACAAATTAGCTATTGTTTTTAATTTGCTGAATGGCTTGGGTGAAAAGTGCGAGTAGTCAATCTCGTTAGAGCTTTGTTTAGGTAGAGAAGTCAAGGAGTAGCTAACTTGGCTCAGCCTCTATCTTCTCTATGGCGGAATAAGATTGAAGAAATTACAAAGTAGGGCGAAGGTCCATCAATTAGTAGAGAAAAATATCTTTTCTTTTTTTATTTATGAAAGGAGACAACTATGTATAGTAGCAGAAGATTCTTTAGTGAAGATGCCTGGGTAGATTTTAATGAATGGCTTAGGGATTTTCGCGGTGAAATTATAAATGTAAGTCATACGACGGTTCCGATTGGAAGATTTGATTTCTGGATGGATATTGTGGTGGTTTATAAAAATTTGACATAAAAAAATAATTACGATATAATATAGAAAATTAAGAAAGGAAGTTAAATCTATGGAATGGATTTTAGGAATAGGATGTTTGGCTTTTTTGTTTGTGTTGTATAAGCCAAATATTGAAAGAATGATTTACAGCATTAAAGATTGGATTGAGAAAGGCGGCCACGAAGAATGACTCACGCTTCTCGTGATACAACAACCGGTGCAAGATTTGAAGAGCGTGCTCATGTAATTGCCAATGGCATTGATTTAACCAAGAATAAGCTTTATAAATATTTAGAGAAAAATAATATTAATTGGAATGAAATTATTTCTCGGAAACTTTTACCTGATGAGTGTTATTATAATCCTGCTACTAAACAGCTATTTGTATATGAGAAGAAATATCAGCAAACTCCCGGCTCTGCCGATGAGAAAATTCAAACTTGTGGTTTTAAAATTAGACAATATAAAAAATTAGGAAAAGCTATGGGTGCGAATGAGGTAAAATATACTTATCTTCTTAGCTCTTGGTTTTCCCAGCCTTGCTATAAAGATGCGCTTGAATATATTAAAGAAGTACCTGATTGTGATTATATTATTGTTGGTGATTAAAAATGGGTTTAAATAAAGGTTATCTACGAGCTAAAACAGATAAAGCAAGTGATGAAGTTTATACTGCAAGATATGCTGTAATTCCTATTGAGAAATATCTCAAACCAAATAGCACTATTTGGTGCCCTTTTGATATGGAAGATAGTGAATATGTAAAATATTTTGAGGAAAAAGGCCATAAAGTGATTCATAGTCATATTGATGAAGATTTGAATTTCTTTGAATTTGAGCCAGAAGAAAATTACGATTATATTATTTCTAATCCTCCTTTTTCAATTAAGGATATGATTATTAAGCGACTTTATGAATTAAATAAACCTTATGCAATGCTATTTCCAATTCCAACTTTACAAGGACAGGCGCGCTTTCCTTATATGAAAGATTGTCAAGCACTTATTTTTGATAAGAGAATTAATTATTACACCACACCAGACAAGACAGAAGTTCAAAAAGGCGTAAGTTTTGGTTCGTTCTATCTTTGTAGAAATGTTTTACCAAAAGATTTAATTTTTGAAGAACTAAATGTGAAAGGAAGTTAAATAAATGACATTTGAAACACTCCAGCAAGAAATGTATTCTGCTATGAAGTCCGGAGATAAATTTCGTAAGGAAGTTATTTCTGGTCTTATCGCTGACATTAAGCGCGCAGCTATTGATAAGAATTGTCGTGATAATATCACTGAAGAAGTTGTAAATACGGTTCTTCTAAAAAGTCGTAAGATGGCGCAAGAAATGATTGATACTTGTCCTGAATCTCGTCTTGACCTTCTTGAACAATATAAGCAAAACGCCGCAATTATGGACGAGTATGTTCCTAAACTTATTACAGATACAAACGAAATTACAGCGATTATTAGTCAACTTTTAGTTAAGTTTAATGTTGAACCCACTAAAAATAATATGGGTAAAATTATGAAGCTTTGCAAGGAAAACCTTAATGGCAAAGTTGATATGAAGATTGTAAGTAATGTTGTAAAATCTATTTTAGTCTAAAGAAAGGAAGAGAAGAATGTCTGAACATGTAGGTTATGTTGTAAAAATTAATTCGTTGCGGCCTCATTCTAATGCTGACCGTCTTCAAATTGCTACTATTTTTGACTCTAATGTTATTGTTAGTCTTGATACTCATCTTGATGACATTGGCGTGTATTTTCCTTCTGATATTCAGCTTTCTGAGGAATTTTGTAAAGTAAATGACCTCGTTCGTCGTAAGGATGAAAATGGCAATCCTGCAGGTGGCTATCTTGACCCAAATAAGCGTAATATTCGTCCGTTGAAGTTGCGCGGTGAAAAAAGTGATGGTTTATATCTGCCCATTACTTGTATGATGGAATTCTGTCCTATTTCTGACCTTAAGGTTGGCGACACTATTGGTGTTGTAAATGGGCACGAAATTTGTAAGAAGTATATTCCTCATCGCACGAAGGCATACCATTGTACTGAAAAAGTAAGGAAGCAGAAGGTTGTTAATTTTGCTCCTACCTTTTTTGAACATTGCGATACTGTCCAGCTTGCCTACAACCTTGAAGCGTTTCGTGCAGGCGATGTTGTAGAACTAACTCTTAAAATGCACGGCACTTCTGGCCGCACTGGTTATCTGCCTCTGCTTCAACCTCGCACTTTATGGGATAAGATTCTTCATCGCACTCGTAAAGAATATGGCTATGTATCTGGCACTCGTCGTGTTGTCTTAGATGAAGAACACACTGGTGGTTTTTATGAAGATAACGCTTTTCGTCATTATATGGCCGCAAAGTTTGAAAATAAGCTCCATCGTGGAGAAACTGCTTATTACGAAATCGTAGGCTTCCAAGGCCCCAACGGTGCACCTATTATGTCTTCTGTGAAGAACTCTAAGATTTCTGATAAAGCCTTTGCCAAGCAATATGGTGAAGAAACTGTATTCTCTTATGATTGTGATGCTACGAATGGTTATGAAGATGAACATCCTTGTTGTGAATTATATGTTTATCGTATGACTATGGTAAATGATGACGGCGATGTGGTAGATTACTCTCCTGCGCAAATCCGTTATCGTTGTGAGCAAATGGGAGTTAAGGTTGTTCCTCAATTTGAAGTATTTGTAATTCCTCAAGATGAACCCCATCCTGGTGAATATGTAGTACGTAAAGTTGAAGAATACTATGACGGTCCTGACCCTATTGGTAAAACCCATGTACGCGAAGGCGTTGTTGCTCGTATTTTGAATCGGAACAATTTTGCGGTTTATAAAATGAAGAATTGGAACTTCAAATGCCTTGAAGGTATTGTTAAGGATGAAGCAGCAGAACCAGATATGGAAGAAGCGCAAGAAGAACTAGTGGAGGAGCAAACTGAATGACCTTTAGTTCGTTTTTTACTGGCTCTCTTCTTGCTGGCATTTTAATCGCTTTAGGAAATATGATGTATGTATGTATTGAGAATAAGATTGTTGCCGCGTTCTTATTCTCGATTGCATTGTGCTTTATTAGAATTAGAAAACTAAATCTATTTACTGGTTCCATTGGGAGACTTTATTTTGATAAAAATTTAAAGATATACCATCTAATTTTTATTCTTTTATTTAATATCACCGGTACATCTATGATGCGTTTAGTGCCGAATTTTCCAGTAGATGTATATGCGATTGCAAAAATGAAATTCCTTGATGTTAGCTTATTGCAAGTTGGTTTTTATTCTATTTTTTGCGGTATGTTAATGGTTATTGCTACAGATTCGCTAACTCCTATGTGGCTAACTATTATGTGTGTAGCTGGTTTTTTGCTTGCTGGTTTTAGACACAGTATTGCTGATAGTTGGTATTTTTGGTATTTACCGCTGGCAAATTATAAAACTGGATTAAAAGTTCTTGGTATTGAAATTTTAGGTAATTTTATTGGCGGTTCTTTCGTTGCTATTTTTATTAAAGAAAATTTACAAGACAAAGTAAAATACCTATTAAAGACAAAGAATCTTTAATACTTTATTTAGAGAAGAAGACCGAGTTAATGCTCGGTCTTTTATTTATAAGGGATTCTGTTGTAAAGAAAAATTGACTTTTATAAAAAAATCTTTTATAATATATACATAAGATGAAGAAAGGAAGTAGAATCCGATGTTTGATTTAGACGATTTGTATAAGATTACTTGTGAGGAATATTACAATTATATGGGATTTGATACATATGCTCCAGATTACGAAGGCGGTTCTGCTGAAGAATTTGATTTAAAATTTGACGAAAACGAAAAATAAATATATAATATATTCAGAAAGTGAGAAACGGACAAGGCTTTGGCAAGTGAAGGAACTTTGATGTAGGAGATGAAAATCATTTGAACTAATAAAAAGTCCCTAACAAATTGGTGGGTTGCGAGTGGTTTCTTACTTCTTATGTGGGGTTAGTGTAATAGTAGCACGTTGGTTTATAGTGGGTCTTGTCAAAGAGCTGTCAGCAATTATTTTCTGAGGGTACCAAAAGTTAAGGTTCAATTCCTTGACCCTACACCAATAAAAAGAAAGGATTTTATTTATGAGATTTATTCTTCCTTCTTTGAATTTAAGAATGGAACGATGGAAATGGAATGAAAAACATAGAGTTTATGTTTCTACATTAGGTCATTTCAAAGATGAATATAAACAAAATCTTCCAATCAAAATTGACCATGGTGGTTATGTTAGGGTAAAAACTAATGTTAGTGCAACTTATCCTGCACATAGACTAGTAATGTTAACTTGGCGGCCAATTGCTAGTTCAAAAAATTTAACTGTTGACCATCTAAACCATAACAAACGAGATAATAGTTTGCTAAATTTGGAATGGGTTAGCGGAGAAGAAAATCAACGTCGCGCAAAAGAAGATCAAGTTTCTACCTCATTAATTAATCAACAATTTTTAACTTGGCCACAAATTAAAAACCTAATTAAAAATAAAGATTGGGCTAGTCTAGCGAAGTGTTGGAAGGATAATAGAATTAGTATTATTCTTGAGGATGGTTCTGAAATTTACCCTAAAGACAAAAATAGTCTTCTTTGTCATAGTAATGTTCCTAATAATTTTAATTTTATTAGAACAATTGTGGAGACAAATGGTAATTGTTATAATCGTCATTTTACAATTAAAGTAAAAGAAGAAAGGAAATAAGAATATGTTTGAGTATAAGGTTCGTTTTTATAATGAAGATAGTGAGGTTAGTTTATCTCACGGCATAATTGGCGCGAAGTCTTACTCCAAAGCCGCGAAAGCAATTGTAGAATATTTCGGCAAAGAAATTATTACTATGGAACTTTCTGAACTAATGAATCCTCTTGAAGAAATTGACCTAAAAGGTTTTATGGAGGAATCTTTTGAATGAAAGTAGCAATTCTTGCAGGCAGTCAATTTTTTTCTTATAATCAAGGAATGCACGACTTTACCATTGAAGAAGTAAATGATATTGAAGAAGCTAATGAAATTGGCGCAGAAATGTCACGAGATGTGATTGATAGTTATACTTGTATTTCTTCTTTAATTGATGATATTGCACATGATGCGCAAGAAAATGGCGAAGATTATGATGAAGCATATGAAAATGCAATTCTGGAAGGACTTTCTTGGGAAGTCTTTGAATTGAAAGATGACGCGCCAAATTCAATTAAGATTGATGAAGATTATGAAGATTTTCTTAAGAAATGGAAGAAGTAAGAGCTTTAGAAGAAACCTATAAAAATCAAAGTTGCTTTGAGTTCCTTCCTACTATTCCTTCTAAATCCGTTAATCTTATTCTAATTGACCCACCATATGAAATTTCTCGCACCACTAATTTTCAAAGTGGAGAAGAAACTGGAACCGATACTGACCGTTTTCGTATCTCTATGGATTTTGGTGATTGGGATAAGAATTTTTTCGGCTTAGAAAAAGTTTTTAAAGAAGCACAGCGGATTTTAGTTGATGGCGGTACGATGATTTGTTTTTATGATTTATGGAAAATTGAAACAATTAAGCAATATTATGAAAATAATAAGTTTAAACAAATTCGTTTTCTTGAATGGATTAAAACAAATCCTGTGCCAATTAATAGCAAAATCAACTATTTAACCAACGCTCGCGAAGTCGCGGTTTTGGGAATAAAAAAATCTAAACCAACTTTTAATAGTTCATATGATAAGGGAATTTATGAATATCCTATTTGTCATGAAAAAGGCCGCTTCCATCCCACACAAAAGCCATTAGAGTTGATGGAAGCTTTGATTCTAAAACATTCTAATGAAGGCGATACTGTTTTAGATTGTTTTGCAGGAAGTGGTGCAACTGGTGTTGCTGCGATTAAAAACAATCGGAAATTCATTGGTTGTGAAATTTCTCCAGAATATTATTCTCAATCTTTGGAACGATTAAAAAATTTGACAAAAATGAAAAATTAAGTTATAATTAATACATAATAAACGGCAGATACAGCAAATTTTTAAGCTTGTGATTAGGGATTACAAATGCGATTTCCTGCCGTGTTTATAGGCGAATAAGATAATGGTAGTCCTGCGCTCTCCAAAAGCGTTCGTCCCTGTTCAAATCGGGGTTCGCCTGCCAAGATAAAGACGCATACAGCCAATATTTTGGTTAAAAAGTTTTCTGCAAAAAAACTTAAGAGATTCAATTTCTCAATGCGTCTTGTTTTTATGGCTCGTTAGCCTAGTGGTTTAGGCAGTAGACTGTTAATCTACCTAGGCTGATTCAATTTCAGCACGAGCCTCCATTAATTCAATAATACGCGTAAGGCCGCGGTGCATATTGGCAAGAACAAGTATCATGAACTCAGCGCCCAAAAGAGTGGTAAATATCGGTTAACTACCGAGGCGCACCTGTGTGATGAATTGGACCCTTTCAAGTTGAAACATACCTACGAGGGAGACGACGGAATAATTGGCCGCCTTTAAACGCTTGCCTATGAAAATGGCACTATTATTGAATAACTTTTAAAAACTCCGTCCTCAATGTGGATTGGAAAATAATTTTATTTATTATTATAGGTAAGTCCACAACCTGATAATAAGTGAATTATGAAGTTTGTAACGGTGTTCTTCAAAATAACTTCTGAACAGCGGCATAAGAGCCACGCGAAAGGAGCGGATTGGTGTGGATGGTAGAGAGTTGCAATTATCTATTATTCCACAGGCCATAAAGAAGTTATATGCCAAGGTAGCTCAACTGGTAGAGCAATAGAATAAAAAGGAATCTTGTAAAAGATTTTTGCCGCAATTATTGATATTTGGTATCTGTGTGTTCTCGGTTCAAATCCGAGCCTTGGCTTTATTATTGCGGAGTAGAGAAGTGGTGGTCTCGTCAGCTTCATAAACTGAAAATAGGGCAGGTTCAAATCCTCCCTCCGCAACCAGCAGAACTTTGGAAAAACTTTATCCTTTGCCGAGTTTGCCATAAAGAGGTTTTAAAGGCAAAGTCACGATGCTCAATAGCTTAACGGTAGAGCAGCTATTTCATAAGTCGTTAGATATAGGTTCAAATCCTATTTGAGCAACCAAGCGCTACACGGATTCCCACTAAACTACCACTGGCGTCTCAGACCCAATAGGAGGGCGGCGATATGTGGCTTGCGGAAGCGTTATATAAGAAGCGAAGTAAGTGGTGATTATGGCTTCGTCCATAGTAAAGACGCAGGTTAAGCAGCAATACTTATAGTGGTTAATAAAATTTTTGTCGTATAAAATTTTTAATGGGTTCAAATCCCACAAAAGAACCCTGCGTCTTGTTTTTTGGAAAGGTGGCTGAGTTGGTTTAAAGTGACAGATTGCTAATCTGTTGAGGGATTTTTTCCTCCGGAGGTTCAAATCCTGCCGTTTCCGCCATATGTGCGAGTAACCGAATTGGCATAGGTACTGGTCTAAGAAGCCAGGTTTTGTGAGTTCAAGTCTCACCTTGCACACCATTTAAGACAGTCACAGCAAATTATATTATAAAACGTGGTAATTTGGGATTACATTGTTATTTGAACTGTCTTGTTATTTAGAGTAGTAGTACAGTTGATTAGCGCGACGTGCTGATAATATGCAAGTCGCGAGTTCAAATCCCGTTCCACGCAACCATCGGGGAATACGTCAATTGGCAGACGGCTTGCTTTGGGAGCAAGCAGCTCTCAGTTCAAATCTGAGTTCTCCGACCAGAGGAATTTACAATCCTTTTTCATAACAAATGGGAGAATTTCTCCCATCTCCTTGGCCGCAAGTGGAGAAATGTTATCTCACCGTTTTAACGGAGTAGGCGGTTCAATTCCGCCCTCGGCCATTAGTCGCCCTGGCACGGGGAGAAATGTGCTGCTCGGTAGGAGGGCATCGGCGGAGAATATACTATTCTACACAAGATGGGGCTGACGCAAGTCCGGGTCCCACCTATGAGGGGAAGTTCCCCTTTTTATTATGGAGGAGTGGCGGAATGGCGAGACGCAGTTGACTCAAAATCAACCACGAAGAAACACTGAGAGTTCAAATCTCTTCTCCTCTACCAAGCCTTAAGACAGGTCAGCAATTTATTTAGATGAGTGCATTTTCACCTCCAAGGTAGGCTCTTGGTTGTATTCTGTCTTGTTTAAAGTCGTAGAAATACGGCTTTATTTTTTTGACAAAAAAGAAAAATTAATATATAATAAAAGAAAAAAAGGAGAAAAATCCTATGACAAAATCCGTCCAAATCACTTATGAAGAAACCATAGAAGTACAGCGCCTATTTCATAAATATAATGCCTTACTCGCGGTTTTAGCTTATATGAATGATAATAGTAAAAATACTGAAATCTTAGATAAAAAGTTAGATGAAGCAACTGAACTATATATCGCCTTAGAAGATGCTAAGCAAAAATATGGCAATAAGTATATGCCTGAAGGTAATTGGCAAAATTACACTTATGATTTTGATAACCAATCTATTGTATATGAGGGTTAAATGAAATATCAATCTTATTCTGATGTAATTATGTTCCTATACCCAGAAGATAATGCAAGTGGGTGTAGAAACATCACCTTACAGGTCTGCGATGATTGTTGCTTAAATTGCAGTTACTGTTATCAAATTCACAAAGGTCACAATTATATGACAAAAGAAACCGCAAAAGCCATTATTGATTTACTATTTAGAATGTATGATGAAGATAAGCCAGACGCATTTATCAACCATACGACTCATGGTATAATTCTTGACTTCATTGGCGGCGAGCCTTTGATGAATGTTGAGATTATGGATTTTGCTACAGAGTATTTTTTGGATGAATGTCTGCGGCGAGACCACGAATGGCTTTATAATTTTCGCACGAGTTTTGCCACTAATGGTATTTTATATTTTGAACCAAAAGTGCAGGCTTATTTAAAGAAATTTAAAAACTTCATTTCTATGACAGTAAGTATTGATGGTCCAAAAGAAGTTCATGATGCTTGCCGAGTAGACCACGAAGGTAATGGAAGCTTTGAACGAGCAAGTGCTGCTGCGCATCATTACTGGGAACATTATGGTAAAGATGTCGGCGGAAGAGACGAAACTAAAGTTACTATTGCTCCAGAAAATCTGCCCCAATTAAACACAATAATAGATTATTTTCTAAATGAAGGCGTTACAATGATTAACGCTAATCCAGTTTATGAAGTAGAATGGACAATAGAACAAGCAAAGCAATATTATCATGAATTACACCAACTTGCAGATAAGATGCTTGCTAATCCAGAAATTCAATGCGCTCTATTTGACGAACAACAAAATCAACCAATGCGTATTAGTGATAATACAAATTGGTGCGGCGGCGATGGTCATATGTTAGCTTTTGACCCGCATGGAAATGCTTATCCTTGTTTGAGATATATGGAAAGTTCTTTAGGTGGAGAAGTTGAGCCTTTGATTATTGGTGATATTAATGGTATTTATAATACGCCAGAAAGTCAAGAAATTAGATGTAAGCTTTGCGCACTAACTCGTAGTAATCAATCCACTGAAGAATGTGCTCAATGTCCTATTGCGAGTGGTTGTTCGTGGTGCAGTGCTTGGAACTATCAGCAATTTAAGGAAATCGGCAAACGCAGCACTAATATTTGTTGGATGCGCCGTGCAACCGCCATTGCTAATGTCTATTATTGGAACACCAAATATCGCCTTGAAGGACGTGAAAAAAGATTCCCATTTTTCCTTGAACAAAAATATGCTTTACAATTAATAACTCCTGAGGAATATGACGAACTTCTTCTACTTTCTAAAGGAGAGTGATGCGTAATGGCTTTAACCTTTGGAAGCAAAATTACCGCAGAAGATTTTAATAATCTCAAAGCCAAAGTTAAGGCTGAAATGCTGCGGAGAAAATATACTGGCAGTGTTGCCGCATACGGCACAGATTATAGCGATGTGCCCACTTAGAAGGGAAAAATTAAAGCAGTTCATATTTAGGAAATTGTAAATCCCTTAAATCAAATCACTGCAACAAATTATACAAACACTGTGGCGAAAAGTAAAATTTTAGCAATGTAGCAATTAGAAACATTAGTTACTACATTAGCAGCGAAAAATGTAAATCCAAGTAATACAGATACTGGTTGTAATGCTTCTTGTACTGGTTTATGCAGAACCGCTTGCTCCGAAACTTGTGATGGCTGTACAGGCTCTTGTACTGGCACTTGTTAGGGATGTTCAGATACTTGTTATGAATAGTGCGCAGATAATTGTTCTACAACTTGTAGAGGTTCTTGCACAGGCGGATGCAAAAACACTTGCACAAAAACTTGTGCTAATAATTGCCAAAGAAGTTGCGATCAATCTAACTGTATGGGTAGTTGTAGTAGTGGATGCAAAGGCGGATGCAGAAGAACTTGTCGTGGTACATGCGACAGTTCAACGGAGTAATTTATGCAAATAGAGTTAGCAACAATTAGATATAATTAGCAGATTAATTCATTTCAACAAATATCACAAGAATTAATAGAAGCAATAAGCCAAAATAGTTAGAAATATACATATCCTATCATTGGTTTTATTCCAAAGATTTTTCCAAAGAAAGTTAAAACTAAACTTGAAGAAGAATATCAATATTATTATGATTTATTTACGAAAGCTAATACAATAATAAATACATAGTATTCTAATGATGATTTAAAAGTCTTAACTTTACTTTGTGTTATTAATTCTTTTATGACAAAGGATAATGATAATAAAGAAGCATTAGACCAATTATTCAATTAGCTTCTTTCATTTGATTTAACATTTGTTGGTTCTGATGAATTAATTAATTTTTTTAAAGAAGAAATTATTTATAAAACTTTAGATTATTA
>OLVS01000170.1_pt1 | contig 45121 bp, 20 predicted proteins | sample 1644121 | NCBI WGS metagenome assembly OLVS01 (sample SAMEA103958121, study PRJEB25191) | human gut metagenome
ACAACTAGATAAAGGAAGTGTAATTACTAAAGATATAGTTCCACTAACTCAAGAAAATAAACAAACAGAAATAAAGTTATATTATGATGCAAAAAAGAAAAAAGAATATAATAATGAAAAGATTGAAAGTGATATTACTATTTATGTAAAAGAAGAAGTAGTACTTGATGAGGAAACTGAAAAATATATAAAACAATGTTATATAAATAATTTAAATTCTTCGGAAACTCCTGTATCAATTGATAAAATAGTGATAGAAAAATACTATGGATGCTATAACGGAGCTTATGTTGCATTGTTAATTCGTACGGATTGTATGTATTTAGAAGTTATTACGTCTGAAAGAGTTGGTGGGAGAGTGTTTATATATCCAACTAGTAATCCTATAAAAGTCTTTTATAACGAATCAGTTTATTTTTTAACAACAGCGTATTTACATGACATATTGTCAAGTGATGATATAGAACAAATATATAAAATATTTATGGATTAATTATAGTCACGTTATTTATATTTTGAATAAATTTACATATTAAAAGAGTTGCACCTTGGTGCAACCCTTTTTAGCGTTCTTTAATAGAGTAGTTATTTTATATATGCCATTATAAGTTTATATGTATTAGTAAGACCATTAATGTGGGTTCTTTCCATACCATGTGAAGCTTGAATACCAGCTCCTATTAATGCACATCTAATATCATTGCCGCCGCGTAATGCAGCTGAAGCATCAGAACCATAATATGGATATATATCTACAGCATAGTTTAGGTTATTTTCTTTCGCAAGATTTACAAGGGTAGTTGTCATATCATAGTCATAAGGACCAGATGAATCTTTCGCACAAATTGATACCATTTCTTCAGTGCAACTTAAGTCACTTCCAATACATCCCATATCTATTGCGAGTAATTCATCAACATGAGGAATTGATGATGCGCCATGTCCAACTTCTTCATATGTAGAAAAGATAATTTCAAGGTTATATTTTGGGGTAATACTTTCATTTTTTAAAGTTTTTAATACTTCAAGAAGAATAAAAGCACTAGCCTTGTCATCTAAAAATCTAGTTTTAACATAACCAGAAGGTGTCACGGTAAATTTAGGATCAATACTTATAAAATCACCATTGTTAATACCAAGTTTCATAGTGTCATTTTTTGAGTAAACAACTTCATCTAAACGAATATACATATTTTCTTCATTTCTTTCTTTTTTAGAAGCATCACTAAATACATGAACACTAGGACTAGTGGAAAGAACAGTACCCGTATATTTTTTACCATCTCTTGTATGTACTGTACAATACTCGCCATCGTATGTAGCAAGAAGAGGACCACCAAGTTTAGTAAATGCTAGGCTACCATCACTTTTTATAGAGCGAACCATTAAACCTAAAGTGTCAACATGTGCACTTAAACCTACTGTATAGTCACTAAGTCCTTTTACATGGACAATTAGATTTCCTTTTTTATTTCTTGAGGTTTCATAGCCGAGATTACTTACAACTTCATCTAAAAAGTTAATAACATCTTTAGTGTAGCCAGTAGGACTAGGTATTTGCATCAAGCGTTCAAATAATTTTAAGTCTAAATTAGTTTTCATTTTTTCCCATCTCTTTTCTTTTTTGAATATTTTTAGCTTCTTCAGCTATTTTTTCTAAGTCTTCTTTAGAGAAATGGTACTTATTACCACAGAAATGACAAACAGTATCAGCTTTACCATCTTCTTTAATCATAGCTTCGATTTCATCATATCCAAGAGAAAGGATTCCTTTTTCAAATCTTTCCTTACTACAATTACAAGTAAATTCTACAGGAATGGTTTCAATTATTTTTGCGTCATCCGCAATATTAGTAACAATTTGTTCAGGTGTAAGTCCAGAACGAAGCATATCAGACATCGTAGGCATTAGTTTTAGTCTTTCTTCAAGTTTGTTAATTACTTCTTCTTTAGTGTTTGGCATAAGTTGAACAATAAAACCACCACTAGCTTCTGCAATACTATCAGTATTAACTAATACACCAACCGAGACAGAAGATGGTATTTGTTCACTTACCATAAAGTAATAGGCAAAATCTTCACCAATTTCTCCTGTTATAATTGGAGTAGAACCAACAAAAGGTTCCTTTAATTTTAAATCTCTAATAACGTTAATAAAACCTTTATCACCAACTGTTGCCCTAGCATTTAGTCTACCATCATTATATTCAAAATGACAATGTGGATTTTCTGCATATGCTCTAACATGTCCATGGGCATCCGCGTCAACGATTATTCTACCAATTGGTCCATTGCCTTCTACTCTAATAGTAATTGTTTCATCAAGTTTTAACATCGATCCCATCATTACACCAATACTTAGGACTCTACCTACAGCGTCAAGTGGACTAGGATAATAATTAAAACGATTACCAATTTCATTTAATGTATTAGTTGTACTAGTACAATATATTCTAACGCTATCATCAAAAGCAAGAGCTTTAACAAGATAGTCTTTCATAAAATCCCTCCTTTTTGTTTTACCTAATTAAGTATAGCATAAATTATGCTTAAACACTTGCAAAAAGCAATGAATTTTAGTAAAATAAAAATACTTGAAAGGAAATGAATATTATGAATATATATGATGATTATGCAAGTTACTTAGATGAATGTACTGAAATAATTAATACAATGAAAGCATCAAATTCACCGCTACTTTTAATTATTAATGATGTAATGAGTGTAACAGATGACATCTACACAAAATATACCAAAAAGCAAAAATTAGATGAAGATACTGAAGAAATCTTTAGTTTGGGTTTTAGTTATTTAAGTAGTGTATTAAGTGATATAAAAACTTATTATGATGATTATTTTGACAAATCAGTTGAAAAACTAAATAAATACGCACCATTAATTATTAATTTAATTATGCTAAATGATTTTAAAGATTTCTTAGATGTTGAAGATTTAATGAATGATGATATTCAAAAAGAAATAGAAGATTTAGCATTTAAAATAGATGGAATACTTGCGAATAACAAACAATATGATGAAGGAATACTAACCGAAGTAGAATATCTTATCGATAGTAATACTCCAGAAGATGCTTCCTTTAAACCAGTTTATGTGGTGTTCGCATTAATCAAAGAAGAACTAGAATTAAATGGTGAAATAAATAATTAAATGGTGTAGTACGTACTTTTCCTTTTTTGTGTCTTATTATGTAGAAGATAAAAGAAGGAGAAATAATATGAATGAACAAAGAATATGTAAAAATTGTGGTCATAAATTAGCTGATGATTCAGTCTTTTGTACAAATTGTGGAACTAAATGGCAACCTTCAACAAATAATGTTTGTCAGAATTGTGGTGTGGAAAATGAGCAATTTTGTGCAATCTGCACAAATCGTGGAAACAAGCGTATAACTAATACACCCCAAGAAAATCAGTTTAAACTTTGTCCTAAGTGTGGTGCAAAAGTACTAGAAGGAAATAAATTTTGTACAGCATGTGGTGTAAGTCTTGAACTTGTTGAAGAAGAAGACAAAGCAATATTTGATTTACAAGGTTATGGCGTAAGAATGAGAGTATATAAAGACTACTGTGTAATTAGTTGAAAAAAGGAATGTTTGGGTTCCTTGCGCAAAGAGCATTTGATGGTGATAAAACCTTTTATTATAGTGATTTAACAAGTGTCCAATATCGTGATGCATCCACTTTTATAAATGGATTTATTCAACTTGAATATCCAGGTTCACATAGTGGTGAAAATAATTTAAATAGTGAAAATAGCTTTGTCATTATGAAAGGTGTAAGCAATATTGAAGAATGTAAAAAAGCATATGAATATATTAAAACTAGAATCCATGAATGCAAAAGTAAAAAGAATGCTCCAGTAGTAGTAAATACTTTATCTGCTGCAGATGAAATAAAAAAATATAAAGAACTACTTGACCTTGGAATTATAACACAAGAAGAATTTGATCAAAAGAAAAAACAATTGTTGAATTTATAACTGAAAATAAAACGAGTATACTAGATCACTCGTTTTTAAAATGTGTAAGTATAAAAAAGGAGTTTATTATGAAATTAAAAAAACGTAAAGGCTTTACTTTAACAGAATTAATTATTGTTATTGTAATAATAGGTATACTTGCGGCTGTGCTAGTTCCGTCATTAGCAAGCTATATTAAAAAAGCAAAAATAAGTTCAGATGTAATGCTTGTAAAAAATTTGAATATAATACTTGCTACTAATGAAATAGAAGGAAAAAACAATACAATGTCAGAAGCATTAAAAGATGCATTTGATGGAGGATATTCTGTAGAAAAAATAACTCCAACAAGTTCTGGCGATATTGTATGGGATGAAGTAAATGATCGCTTTGCTTTAACAAAAGATTATAAATTACTATATGGGGAAGAGAAGACTAAAAAGTTAATAGAAAAAGATAAAAATAATTATAAATTATGGAAAATAGTAAATGATATTCAAGAATTAAAAGAACTAGATTATAGTATTTATTTAAGTGGCAATACTAACTTGGCAACATTGAAATAGAAAATGGAATAGATGTCGGCAACAACATTTCAACAAAAATAATATATCAACAAAACAAGTTAAATAAAGACATTACTATCTGTACAAATGGGGGAGCTTTAGAAATAAATGCTCCAAATGATACAATTCATCACTATGGACATTTGCAAGAGTTAAAAGTAGAAAATGTATCAACTAGTGAATGCTATTATGAACATGGTTATATAGAAACATTAACATCTTTTACAACTGGTAAGTTCATAATGACCAAAGATGCAGTATTTCATGATAAACAAGAAGAAATACTACAAGTGTTTAATCAAAATGAAAAGGTGATAAATGTTGGTGAACAATACGAAGTTCACCATTATGGAAAAGATGGTGTATGTACAAAACCTGGATGTAATGCGTATAATGATACAATACATGTACATAAGTGGAATGAAGGAAAAATAACTACAAATCCAACTTGTGAATATAATGGAGAAAAAGAGTACACATGTATAGAATGTAATACTATAAGAGTAGAAATCCTATCAAAATTAGGACATGATTTAATTCATCATGAAAAATTAGGTCCTACATGTACAACAAAAGGTCATACAGAATATGACACATGTAGTAGATGTGATTATACAACCTTTAAAGAATTACCATCACTTGGTCATAAATCAAGTGATTGGATAATAGATAAAGATTCAACATGTATACTTGATGGTTCAAAACATAAAGAATGTACAGTATGTCATGAAACCCTTGAGACAGAAGTAATTAATAAGTTAGGTCATGATTTAGAACATCACGATAAGTTAGATCCAACATGTACAACCAAAGGCCATACTGAATATGATACATGTAGTAGATGTGATTACACAACCTTTAAAGAATTACCTTCTACTGGACATAAAGAGAGTGATTGGATTATAGATGTAGAACCAACTTGCTTAGATAAAGGTTCAAAACATACGGAGTGTACGATATGTCATAAATTACTAGAAGAAGTAGAAATAGAAGCATTAGGACATAATTATGTAAGTGGTAAATGCACAAGGTGTGAAGACTCAATATTTATTATTGAAAATGGTAATCAATATATCTATTTTGGAGAATATCCTCAATCCATAAAAGATGATAATGTAACAATTATATCAAATATACCAGATAGTGATGGCTACTATTTAGGTAGTGATAATGAACGTTATGCTAAAGTAACTGCAAAACCATATTCATCACCCTATTACTTTAGTAACAAACAACAAATAGTAAAAGGTACAACTTATTACTTTAAAGTAGAACCAATTAAATGGAAAATACTACAAGTAAATGGAACACAGTATAAACTAGTAACAGATTTAATTATAGATAATCAAGTGTTTAATGCATCTACTGGTACTAGAACAATAGATGGAAAAATAATTTATCCAAATAACTATGAATATTCAGATATAAGAAACTGGTTAAATAAAGATTTCTATAACAATGCATTTACAAAAGTATTACAATTATGTATTAATACAACCCTAGTAGATAATAGTTTAGCATCAACTGGAGATTCTTCCAATAAATATATATGTAATAATACATATGATAAAGTATACTTATTAAGTTATAAAGATATAACGAACACTGAATATGGATTTATAGATAATGCTTCAAGACAAAAACAACTAACAGACTATGCGAAAGCACAAGGGTGTTGTATGAACAAAGACGATAGTTATTACAACAATGGCTATTATTGGTTCCGCAGTCCTGACCACCTCAACGACTACTACGCGCGTTGCGTCAGCGACGATGGGCACCTCTACAGCTACTGGTTCATCCGTGACAGCGTCGGCGTTTCGGCAGCCATTACTATCAGCCTTAGCTAATCAAGTACGAAGTGCAAATCATAGTGCCTCTAATCAAAAGCGAAGCGCGAGGAGGCCGCCCGTTTTAGGTGGTATGATGAAAAAGAATGAATCAGAATTAAAAGTAATAACAGAATCAAAGAGATTAACTGAATGTATAATGACAATTAGTGAGAAAAGTCCTAAAAAGCATCGTTATACATATATCAATAGGATAAATAATTTATTGTTTGATATTATTGAATTATTATATAAAGCAAATAATGAGGTTTTAGGAAGTAGTAATAGATTAATGTATCAAAATGATGTATATGTTAAGTTTCAGTTTCTTGATTATTTGTGTGATTTAGGATGTAAAGAAAAATGCATATTGTTTAAGCAATATGAAAATATTACAGAAATGATAAATATTTGTATGAAGTTACTTTATAACTGGATGTTAAGTGATAAAAGAAGAATTAGCAATATATAGGGGTTAGGTTGTAAAACTATTGGTGCGCGGTTGGCTCCGCAGTCCTCATAATGGTTACGGTTACGAAGGATACGGCGTGCAGCACATTAACCCCGCAGGCAAATTTGGTGGCTATGACCTCAGTTGGGGTAATAACGATGATGTTGGTGTTTCGGCTGCAATAACCATTAGCCTTAGATAATCAAGTACAAAGTGCAAATCTAGGTGTACACTTTAGATGGTATAATGAAACTAAAAAAAACAATTGAGTACTAAAAATAAACACAAAAGCTATGCTACAGTTTGACAAAAAATGAAAAAGTGTAGCATGGCACGCTACACTTTAACACACAATTAACTAAAAAAGACTTTAGAAATAACCAATTGGTTAATCTAAAGTCTTATTTTTTCTTATTGTCTTCCTCTCATATGAGGGAATAAGATAACATCACGAATATTATCTGTATTAGTTAGTAACATTACAAGTCTATCTATACCAATACCAATACCACCAGTTGGAGGCATACCATATTCTAGAGCTTCTACGAAATCTTCATCCATTTCATTAGCTTCATCATTACCTAATTCTTTTTCTTTTAATTGAGCTTCAAATCTTTGTCTTTGATCAATTGGATCATTTAACTCTGTAAAGGCATTTGCATATTCTTTACCATTAATGAATAATTCAAAACGATCAGTGAAACGTGGGTCTTTTGCGTTCTTTTTTGCAAGAGGACTAATTTCAATTGGGTGACCATAAACAAATGTAGGTTGAATTAAAGTTTCTTCTACATATTTTTCAAAGAATAGATTAATGATGTGTCCATATGATCTTTGATGTTTAGGCACATCAATGTTGTGTTCTTTTGCAAGACGTAGCATTTCATCTAAATCAGTTATTTCAAAGAAATTAATACCTGTTTGTTCTTTAATTCCATCAACCATGTGTAAACGTCTAAATGGAGCCGCAAGAGATATCTGTTGATTACGGTAAGTAATTTCAGTTGTACCAATTACATCTTTCGCAAGGCTATTAATTAATCCCTCAGCAAGGTTCATCATATCAGCAATATCACCATAAGCCATGTAAGCTTCAACTGTAGTGAATTCTGGATTGTGTGTTGCGTCCATACCTTCATTACGGAATAGGCGTCCAATTTCATATACTCTTTCCATACCACCAACAATAAGGCGTTTTAAGGAAAGCTCAGTAGCAATTCTTAAATAGAAATCCATATCTAAAGCATTGTGATGAGTAACAAATGGCTTCGCTGCTGCACCGCCAAGGATAGGATTAAGAACTGGAGTTTCAACTTCCACAAATCCCATATTTTCAAGATATCTTTGAATTCCTCTAATAATCTTTGGACGTGTGAAAGCAATACGTCTTGCGTCTTCATTCATAATTAAATCAACGTAACGACGACGTCTAGCTTCCTCTTTATCTTGTAGTCCGTGGAATTTTTCAGGAAGAGGTCTTAAAGCTTTAGAAAGATGAGTATATTCAAGTGCTTTAACACTTAATTCACCAGTTTGAGTTCTCATAACTTCACCAGCAATACCAACGATATCACCAATATCAGAAGTTTTGAATAAATCATAAGCTTCTTCACCTAACACATCGTAGCGTAAATAAATTTGAATTTGTCCATCTTTATCTTGTAAGTGCATAAAACTAATTTTACCATTACGACGCTTTGTCATGATACGGCCAGCAACTCTTACTTTTACCGCAAGTTCTTCTAATTCCTCTTTAGTTTTATCTCCATACTTTGCTTTAATTTCACCAGTTGTTGCGGTTCTTTCATAACGGCTACCAAAAGGGTCAATGCCTTTAGCTCGTAAGTCTTCCATTTTCTGACGGCGGACTATTTCTTGTTCTGTTAAATTTTGATCCATATAGTACCTCCTTTGTACTTTTCTCATTACTTATTTTAACATATTTAGTATAAAAAAAGTAGTCATATGATAAATAATTTAAACATACAATGTTGTAAATGGAGGTATTAAAATGAATTACGAAAATAAAGTAGAATCTTTAAATCAAGAAATTAAAGTTAAAGATCGAAAAAAAGTAGAACTTACAGGTGTTAAAAAAATAGAAAGTTTAAATAACAAAGAGTTTGTTGTAAATACAAATCTTGGATTATTGACCGTAAAAGGTGAAAATCTAGAAATGCAACATCTAGAAATAGAAAAAGGAATTTTGTGGATAGGTGGAGCCATTGATTCATTAATATATGATACAAGTGATAAAAAGACTGAAAAAAAGACTAGTTTTTTAGGCAAAGTGTTTAAATGATTCATACAGTTAAAGAAGAAGTTTATATATCAATATACTTAATTGCCTTTGGTATATATCTAATATCAACGTATGATGTCTTGCTATATACACTTGAATGTTCAAAAATGCCAAGAGTAATTAAAATAATTATTGAAATAATATACTGCTTAGTTCAACTCCTTATAACTTATTTATTTAGTTATAAACTAGCTAGTGGATACATTCCTATTTATTTTATTCTCTTCTTAATATTAGGTTTTATCCTATATATTTACTTCTTAAAAAAACCTTTATTAAAAACAATCAACTATTACGGCAAAAAGGTAAGACCGGTAATTGGAAAAATATTTTTGAATGTATTACTACCAACTACAGTAATAGTTACACTTAAAAAACTAATTCTAAAACTAATTAAAAGCATTAAATTCAAAATAACAAAGATTAAAATAAAAAAGGCATTAAAGAAAAATATTAAAAATAACTATAGTGAATAATAATTATTTGCTATAGTTATTATTTTGTAAATTATTATAAGCAAAACATTTTACAAAAAGCATATAATATAGTATAATATTTTAGCAATCCAATATATGGGGAGGTAGCGAAGTGGCTAAACGCGGTGGACTGTAAATCCACTCTCTCCGAGTTCGATGGTTCGAATCCGTCCCTCCCCACCATTTTTTGTAGGGCTATAGCCAAGCGGTAAGGCAACGGACTTTGACTCCGTCATTTCGATAGTTCGAATCTATCTAGCCCTACCATTTTTTATATAATGTCGGTAGATTGAAAATCTATCTTTTTTTTTGCTTTGTAAAAAAGACTAAATGTAAATAAAACACATCACTTGTAGGTTTAACTTCATTTTCAGTTAATAATGTTGGCGTATTTGATAATAAAGATATAAGCTTTTCTAACGATGAACTGAAAAAACAAATCACAACAAAGGTAACAAATTCGTACAAAAAGCATTCATATAATGTTGTAAAACAAGAAATAACCACCCAAGCTTTAATAGTTGTTCAAGAACAAAAAATGTGTATTATGTCAACAGTTGATGTGATTATTAGAAAAAAATTAAATAGTAAAGAATATGAAAGTTCGCTAGTATTGTTAACGTATTTAGAATGATTATATGCAAAAAACACTAATATATTAAAAGGTATCTCTATATTTTAGGGATGCTCTTTTAAAATTATATATAGGAAAAAATTAATTAACAATTATAGAGTTGTAACCAATGGTTTTTTAAATCATATACTAAAGTGGTGATGTTATGAAACGTAGTGATGCACTATCATTGATTGGAAATACTCCACTTATAAAATTAGGTGATACTAATATGTATGCGAAAATGGAAAAGTATAATTTGACTGGTTCAATTAAAGACCGGGCAGCTCTTAAAATAATCGATGCGGCCATAAAGGAAAATAAGATCAATAGCGATACAACAATAATAGAGGCTACAAGTGGAAACATGGGAATTAGTATTGCATGTATTTGTAAAATCAAAAAACTAAAATGCATTATTGTAATGCCTAATAATATGTCAAATGAAAGAATAGAATTGATAAAAGCTTATGGAGCGAAGGTTATTTTAACTGATAGTTTTCTTGGAATGAATGGGGCAGTAGAAAAAGCAAAAGATTTAAAACTTGAAATTAATAATTCTTTTGTTGTATCACAATTTGATAATTATAATTCGGTTTTGGCTCATTATGATACAACGGCTAGAGAAATTATTAAAGAGTTAAAAAATGTTGATTGCGTTATTGCTGGTATTGGCACAGCAGGTACAATCACGGGAATCAGTAAGTGCTTAAAAAAATATAATAAAAATATCCATATCATTGGTGTAGAACCATTAAACTCTCCCCTACTAAGTTCGGGAAATGCGGGAGTGCACAAAATTCAAGGTATTGGCCCTAACTTCATATCCCCACTTCTAGAGAAAAAACTAATAGATGAAATAATTGATATTAGTGATAGCGAAGCTTATGAAGGAGTAAAAGAATTACTAAATGCTTATGGCATTTTTGTAGGAATTTCATCAGGTGCAGTCTATAAGGCAGGATTAAAAGTTCAAAATAAATATCAAAATATAGTCTTAATATTTCCCGATGGCGGGGAAAGATATTTGTCAGTAGATGGATTAATATGATTAAAACTAAAGATATTAAGAAAGTGATAAGTCTTTTACAACAGTATTTATATCCGGGTTATTTTTCTAAGTATACTATTTCACAAAATAAATTAAATCGTAAACTAAAAGTCTTACTAACAAAACTGAATATAAAAGATGTAGATATTAAAAATTACCTAGTTAAAATAGAAAAAATAAAGAAAGCACTTCAAAATGATTTAGAAGAATTTATCAAAAATGATCCAGCTGTAAGTTCAAAAGATGAAGTTATAATTACATATCCAGGATTCTATGCCATTATGGTTTATCGTTTATCACATGAACTATACTTAATGAATTACAAGCTTCAAGCGCGAATAATGAGTGAATTAGCTCATTCAAAAACGGGCATTGATATTCATCCAGGAGCGGTAATCGGTAATAACTTTTTTATAGATCATGGTACTGGAATTGTAATTGGTGAAACCACTATTATTGGTAATTTTGTGAAAATATATCAAGGAGTAACTCTAGGAGCGGTATCATTAAACAATGTACCAGCCCTAAAAAAAACAAAAAGGCACCCAACCATAGGTGATAACGTAACGATATATGCTAGCGCTTCTATTCTAGGAGGTAGCACGATTATTGGAAAAAATGCCATAATTGGTAGTAATGTTTTTATAACCACGTCCATTGAAGAAAATAAAATAGTAAAGTTAGATAATAAAAACTATAAAATCAGTGATATTATAAATAAGTGAGTAATTATGTTAAAAATATAGTTACTCTTTTCTTTATATTTTAGTTCAATTAACTAAAAAATGTATAATGTTTTATTAAAACGAATAATTGTGGTATAATAAGCAATAAAGGAGTGATGCTAGTTTATGACAAAAAAAGAATTTCTCGAAGCACTTGTCGAAGAATTAAGATATTTACCTGCTAAACAAGTAAACGAAGTCCTAAAGCATTACCGTGATAAAATAGATGTTGAAATAGACTATGGAACACCTGAGGAAAAAGTAATAGAAAATATGAAAACTCCAAAGGAAATAGCTGAAAACATTTATAAAATGCATGGTGTTAACTACTTAGAGAAACGCAAAAAAAATGTTAAATTTAAAAACATTTGTATTAGTATACTTAATAGTATTTTAATTCTTGCATGTCTAATGATATTTATAGTTGGTAGTATTTTTGTATTTAGAATCATCGGCAATATGGCATCACTGATTATTCATGCATTTACCTTTAGGTCAGTTCTTGATATTATTTTAACATGTGTAGCTGTGCTTGGTTACATGTTAGTTATGCTTATAGCCTATATTTATATTATAGATCTATTTATGATTTTAATTAGTGAATTGTTAACGAAAATACTAAATGCGAATGACAAAACACGAGGTAAAACTTTTCCATTCATGGAATTTACTTTTACCAATTACTTTAATAAAATAACTAAAAAACCAAAATTCTTGTTAAGAGTTTTAGGCGGATGTGCTGTCGTATTTTTAATATTTGGCGTATCTAGTTACGCTACTAAAGGTTACTTTTATCGTTCAATTAATGATGTAACAAGTAAAGTAGAAAATGTTGAAATAAATGATTCATTCAATCAAATAGAAGTAAACGCCAATGAAGTTAACGTGGTGGTTACAGAAGATTCTAGTATATCAAATGTTATGATATCTTATGATTATGAATTTGATAAAATGATTTATGAAGTAACTAAAGGTACATTAAAAATTACAAATAAAAATAAAAAATTATTTGATTTATTAAACATCATCCAAACCCCAACTTCAAAGGTAACAATTAAAATTCCAACAGGTTTTGATATTCAAAACTTAAATATAAAAGTTGATTATGGAAAAGTAATAATCGAGAAATCTACCATTAAAAATGTAAAGGCTTACATTTTAAGTGGAGATATGGCTCTTATTCAAAATAACATTAACGAAATAGATGTCGACATTTATTCAGGCAAGTTAGTAACAAGTTTAAACAACATTGATACAATGAAATTAAAACATGAAACTGGTGAATATTCATCAACTGAAGATGTAATCAACAAATTAGAACACAATAATTCATCTTCAAAAATTAACATTGTTAAAACAACAATTAATGATTATAAATTGGTAAATACTTCTGGTACTATTTATTTTGAAAAATTAAAAGGTACAAATCTAGACTTTTTATCAAATACTTCAGTTAATGAATTATATGATATAAACTATGATAAAGCTAAACTTCAAATTCAAAATACAGGTAATTTGAAAATTACAAGAAGCAGCTTTAGTGTTCTTGAAGTAACATCAATTGGTAATTCATATCAAACACTAGAATATATAAAGTCACCAAATATTAAATTAGATGGAACAAGTGGACTAATCATTTGTGAAAAAATAAATGAGAATTATACGAAAGAAGAATTAGATAAACTTGGCGATTATATTAACTATGGGGAAGAATATAATGGTATAGAAGTAGTAGATACGAAAATATCAGTAATTTCCAAAAGAGCTGATTTTACATTTAATAATTCAACAGTAAAAGATTTTGAATTAAATATGGATTCAGCTTCAACATCAATAACTGAGGTTACAACAACGGATAGTAATTTAGTATTAAACAATATAGGAGCAGAACTAACTAATTTGATGGCTACTACAGTTGACATAAAACTAACTAGTTCAAGTCTTACAAGTTCATCAACAATTAAATATATGTATGACAAGAATATCAAAGTTGAAGTGAACTTGGACATGGATGGTAAATCAAAATTTTACTACCCAAATGAAAATGAAAATTTCGTTTTAAATGACAAAAAATAAAGCAAAAAAAGATGCGAGACTAAATGGTAAAAATTTCATTGATTAAAATTATTCTAATCTCTTGCAATTTTAACGATTTTTTGTAATAATAAGTATGTAAGAAAATTAGAGTAAACTCGCTATAAATACAAGGAGTAGTGATTATGAACAAAAAACTAATTAAGAAATTAATAATTTGGGCAATATTTATTGCCTTAGTAGTTACAGCAATTATATTGCTTGTGACAGTAGTTAACAAAAAAGAAACAACTCCTATTTTCCAAACTGATGGTACTACTTTAGTTAAGTACAATGGTAAGGATGAAGAAGTTGTCATATCTAAAGATATTGAGATAATTGGCAAAAGTGCTTTCCAAAGCAATGATAAACTTAAAAAGTTAACTTTTGAATCTGGCTCAAAGATTAAAGCAATCTCTAGACGTGCATTTGAAGATTGTTCAAAACTTGAAGAAATAGAACTTCCTAATACAATTACTTCAATTGGCAGTAGTGCATTTGATGGCTGCACAAGTTTAACAAATGTTACACTTCCTTCAGCACTTGCATCATTAGATTTTGGTGCTTTCTACGATTGTATTAGTTTACAAGCGATAACTTTAAATGAAGGATTAGAAACAATCGGTGAAGATGCCTTCTATAACTGTGGAAAACTAGTAGATGTTACGCTTCCTTCAACACTTGTAAGTCTTGGAGCGAATGCTTTCTATAATTGCACAGCTTTAAATCTTAGTGTAGCTTCTAATAATACTAATTATGTTATTACTAAAAATGTTTTATACCATAATGTTGAAAACAATAAAAAAGAATTAGTTTTATCTTTAGATTCAACAATTACAGAAATAAAGAATATTGATGCATCAGTTGTAACAATTTGTGCGAATGCTTATTATAATGCAAGTAAAGTTACTACTATAGATATTCCAACTACAGTTACAACAATTGAAGAAAATGCCTTCTCTGGTTGTGCACAAGTATCAGATGTAACATTACCTTTCATTGGCACATCAATAGATAGTAGTTTTGCTTTTAAAGCAGTGTTCGGTAATAGTACTCAAAATATTAGGTTAGTAACTATTAAACAAGGTACAAGAATTATTGAAAAAGCTTTTAAAAATTTAAGTACAATTAGATCAATTGATTTACCAAATACAATAACAAGTTTAGGCAGTGAGGCTTTCGCTGGTTGTACAAGTCTTCAAAATGTTACAAATCTACCAACAAATCTTGAAAAAATTAATGCTTCAACATTTGAAGGATGTCCATCTTTAAGAGAAGAAGTTCTTACTTCATTGATTAATTCAAACCTAAAAGTAATCGAACAAAAAGCTTTCGCTGGTTGTACAAAACTTACAAAAATTGATTTACCAAATAATGTAATCAGTATTGGTGTTGGCGCATATGAAGGATGTACTGGCGTAACTGAAGCAGTTCTTCCATTCATTGGTTCAGGATATAAATATGATTCAAAAACACTAGTTAAAAAAGAATTTAATAGTGCTGAAATATTTGGTTATATTTTCAATTCTAATGGTGTTGGCGATACAACTAATTCAAAAACTTTAGATAATTTAATTACTTTAACAATAACAGGAACATATGATATTCCTGAAAATGCTTTTGTAAATTGCAAGAGTTTAGTAACTATAAATCTACCAAATGAAATAACATCAATTGGTGATTATGCGTTTAAAGGATGTACATCACTTGTAAATATGGTACTTCCTACTAGTTTAACTAACCTTGGTATGAATGCTTTCCAAAATTGTACTGTTCTTGAAAGTGTTACATTACCAGAAAGTTTAACAACTTTAAAAGATGATACATTTAGAAATTGTTCACATCTTAAAGAAATTGATTTAACATATATAATTTCACTTGGCAAAAATGTATTATATGGTTGTGATGAATCTATTAGAATAATTATTAATTCAAGCAATCAAAAATATCAAGTAATTGATAATTCACTATATACTGCAGATGATGAAAACGGTATGAGAGAATTAGTATATTATGTACCAAGTGTTGATGGTGAAGGAAATGTCAAAGATACTTTTACTGTTGATAATAAAGTTTCTGTTATCCGCTCTGGAGCATTCGCAAATCAAAGAAATTTAAAAACTTTGGTAATTCCAAATACGGTTAAAGAAATTCAAACAGGTGCAATCGTAAATTGCACAGCCTTAACAAACATTACTCTTCCATTTATTGGAACTATGAGTGAAGGTAGTATTGGTAGAGATGAATCATTTGAATCAATTTTCGCAGAAAATAAACCAGAAGAATTGGAAGTAACAATCACAAATTGTACAGAAGTTCCAAGCCTTGCGTTTATGAGCTCAATTATAATCAAAAAGATTACTATTACGGATAGTAACTTACAAATGATAGGTGCTTATGCATTTGCTGGTTGTACTAATTTATCAGAAATAGTTTTAGGTGAAGGTATTACTACTATTGAAGAATATGCTTTCCTTGGATGTGTTGGTATTACTAATCTTCAAATTCCAAATAGTGTTAGAAAATTAGGTGACTATGCTTTAGCCGATTGTAGTAATATTGAATCAATTAATATTCCTGATGGACTTGAAAAATTAGGTGTTGGTGTATTTAGAAGTTGGTCATCATTAAAGAACTTCACAATCAATCCTAATCATGAAAGATATAGTATTGAAAATACTAGCGAAGGTAGTAATGTTTGCCAAGTATTATGTTCAAAAGATAAAACAACATTAATACTTTATATGCCATCTAACAAAGTTAGTTCATATACTGTTCCAACAACTATCACAAGTATTGATGCCTATGCATTTAGTGGTGCATCATTAAGAAGCGTTGTAATCACTGATCAAGTAACAAGTCTTGGTAATGGTCTATTCTACAATTGTAATAAATTAAGAAGTGTTACCTTACCTGCAAATACTACTACAGTTAAGTATAGTATGTTTGAAAATTGTTACGCATTAACTACTATTAAAAACACTGCTAATATTGAAGAAATTGAAGGCCGTGCATTCTTAATGTGTACAAGTCTTGAAAATGTTCCTGTAACTGAAAAAGTAACATTAATCGGTGAAAGTGCATTTGAAGGATGCGAACAAATTAAATCAGTAGTTATTCCTGCCACAATGACATCAATTCCTAAGTTTGCGTTTAAAGATTGTAAGAATCTAAGTGATGTAACTTTCCCTGAATCAATTACAATAGTTGGTGAAAGTGCATTTGAAGGATGTTCAAAACTTACATACATTGAACTTAAAGAAGGTTTAATTACTATTGAAGATAAAGCTTTCGCAAACTGTTGTCAATCATTTGTATATGAAGTTGATGAAAACGGAGAAGTTAAAAAAGATGCAGATGGAAATAGCATAAGAAAAGAACTTCTAATTAAGATACCTACAACTGTTGAATCAATTGGCCGTCAAGCCTTTATCGGTTGTCGTGGTGCTACTAAGATTTATTTACCAGTTGAAGTAGATAAAGATGGTAAAATTATTAGAGCTGCATCTTATGTAGGTGATGAAGCCTTTGGTAGTATGGCAACAACTACTTTCTTTACAGAAGGTATCGTTCGTTTATTAGATGAAGAAGGAAATGCGACAGGAGAAAAAACTTATCCGGCTGGTTGGAGTAAAGCGCTAGACCAACAAATGGGTACTTCTCTATATCGTGGTGAATTCAAATTAGATAGTAACGGCGTTCCTGTTTCTCTAAATGATAATTCAAATAATGATAATACTGGTACTGAAATTCCAAAACGTGATACAAAACCAGGACAATGTGATTATAAAGAAAACTTAGGTTATTACTTTATGATAACTGCAACCCTTGTATCAGGTGTAGTACTATTAAGAAAGAAACAAAATCACTAAAAAAATAAGGTCTCAAGGATGAACTTGAGACCTTTATGTTATTCCGTAAACATAATAAATTTTACTGCATCTAAGAAATTATTGGCATGATGCACTGTTTTGTCGCTACCAAGATAAGTTGCATTAGGATAGAAAGAAGCACGGTAGGCACGCTTGTGTGTTCTAAAGTGAATTTCAGTATCAAAATGATTAGGAAGCGTAACCATAAATTGTGAAGGATCACTCGCAAGCATTTCTACGGCTTTTTTGGTTTTTTCTTTAATATCATTATATACAATACTAGGGTGTTTAGTTATAACAGCTCCATGTAAACCAACGTTTGTTGATACTGTTTGGATAAATACATTTTCAGAATGAACAATATTTGTTAAGTTGTTATCTCCACAAAGAAGAATTACTGGAACATTATATTGTGATTGAGCAAAATAAGTATTAAGTAAGAATTCACTAACAATGTTGCCATTAATCTTAATATGATTAAGAGTTGTAGTTAAGGTATGGGATAGAGGATTGCCAATACTTCTAGCGGGAGAATGATAACCAATAAAGATAACACCATCATAAGTATTATCAAGACCTGCCATCATATCACAAGGCCCTTCTGTCCAGCCTCTTATTAAAGTTACTTCCTTAGGTAAACGATTAGGAATAATATTTCTTGCGCTATCATGAGCATCACGTACGGTAATATTTGTGATGCCTAAATTAATTAAAGCTTCACAACAAGCAATTGTTTCTTGAATCATTTCTTCTTGGAAATAATTATAATCATTTTCACCAAGTTCTGTTTCTTTCCAATCACAAATACCTGCAGTACCTTCAATATCTACACTAATATAAATTTTCAAATCTTTAATATTTTTCATAGTAATTTCCCCTTTGCTGTTTTAATTACATCATCATCAATATTACTAGGATTAGCCATATTTTCAACATTTAAAATAATATCAGCTTGTTCTTTAGTAAGTAATCCTTTTTCAACAGCTAAATCTTTAACGGATCTATTAGTTTTTTTAGCAAGTTCAACAATTTCAACAGCTTCATCATGACTAGTGTAATGAGCAAGTGCTGTAGCGAGAGCAACACTATGGTCAGTTAAATCACTAACTTTATTACATGTAAGTCCTTCAATACAACTTTCTCTTAAAGTACGAGCAGCCCTTCTAAGAGTTGACACTTGCTCAAATATTGCCATTAAGATAACTGGTGAGAAAACGTTAAGTTCGAGTTCACCAGCCTCAACTGCACAAGTTACGGTTACATCAAGTCCCATAATATAGTAAGCAACTTGATTTACTACTTCAGGAATAACTGGATTAAACTTACCGGGCATAATAGATGATCCCGGCTGCATAATTGGTAAACTAATTTCATCAATACTACTACTTGCCATAAGTCTTAGGTCAGTAGCTATCTTAGAAAGAGAAGTTGCGGTAAGCTTTAGCATACTACTTGTATAAGCAAAACAGTCTAAATGACGAGTTGCATCTACTAAATCTTTAGCGCTCTTAAATTCTTCGCCAGAAAACTTATTTAAATAAAATACAACTTTCTTTAAATATTTAGTATTTGTATTAATGCTTGTACCAATCGCGGTACCACCCATATTAACTTCTGCTAAGTAGTCAATACAAGATTCAACTTTTTTAATATTACGAGCAAGAACGCTAGCATAAGCATTAAACTCTTGACCTAGAGTAATTGGTACAGCATCTTGTAAATGTGTACGACCAATTTTAATAATATTACTGAATTCTTTACTTTTATCTAAAAAAGCGTTCTGTAATTTTTTAAGTTCAACTAAAGTTTTCTTTAATTGCTTGATAATAGCAAGCTTACCAGCGGTTTGAATTACATCATTGGTTGATTGACTACAATTAACATGATCAAGTGGATTAACCAAATTATAGTCACCTTTATTACCACCAAGCATTTCATTGGCTCTATTTGCGATGACCTCGTTAGCATTCATATTCATACTTGTTCCTGCTCCACCTTGGATTAAATCAGTAACAAATTGACCATGCAAGCGTCCATTTAAAATTTCATCACAAGTAAGCATAATAGCTTTCGCAATTTTCTCATCTAATAAACCTGCATCAAGATTAGCTTTGGCTGCGGCTTTTTTAACAATAACGAGGGCTTTAATCATTTGACGACAAATTCCACGTTTAGTAATCTCAAAGTTATCTTTACTTCTTAAGGTTTGAATACCATAATATACTTCAGCAGGTACTTTAAGTTCACCAAGGGAATCTTTTTCTATACGATATCTCATAGCACTCCTCCTTTTTAATTCACTATTTCACATAGTATTATCATACCACATTTTTAAATAAAAAACAAGAAAATGTATTATAAACAATTAAAAAGCATAAATTGTAGTATGTAAGAAGAAGGGGAGAAAAAGATGAAATATAAAGTAACAGGAAGCAACCCAGTGAATGGTACAATTAAAATAAGTGGATCTAAAAATGCTAGTCTACCAATTATTGTTGCGGCGACACTAACCAAAGAATGTGTAATTATAGAGAATGTTCCATTAATATCTGATGTTATTAATATGATCAGATTATTGGATAACATTGATGTAATTACAAAATATGAATATGCTACGAGGAGACTAATCATTCATGCTAAAAAAATTAAATCAATTATTACATCAGATTATGTAAAGAAAATTAGAGCATCATATTATCTAATAGGAGCTTTAATATCTAGAAAACATCAAATAGAAATGGCCTATCCAGGCGGTTGCGCTTTTACAACAAGGCCGATAGATATACATTTAAGTGTTTTTGAACAACAAGGTGTAAAAATAGATGTTGGTGAAACTCTAAAGTTTAAAGTTAAAGACCTAAAACCAACAATCATTGATTTTCCTAGAGTCACAGTAGGTGGTACAATTAATGCAATTTTATCATCAGTATATACAAAAGGTGAAACGATACTTAATAATGTTGCGGTTGAACCAGAAGTAATAGATGTAATTAACTTTATAAAACAAATGGGTGGAGATATAACTTTTATTAGTAATCAATCTATTAGTATAAAAGGTGTAAAAAAACTTCATGGTACAACTTATAAAATAATGCCAGACAGAATTGAAGCAGGTAGTTATTTACTACTTGCGATGGGAAACCCTAATAGTAAGCTTACTTTAACAGATGTGAATCTACTAGATTTACAAAACGTCACAAAAGTGATAGAACAAATGGGCGGCGAATTTATAGCTAAAAAAAATGAACTTACGCTAACCACTCCTACTATAGTTAAAGCCATCAATTTAAAGACTGGACCATATCCAGCTTTTCCTACCGACCTTCAACCAATAATTACAACGGTATTATTAAAAGGTAATGGTACTTCAGTTGTAGAAGATTTAATATATCATGAAAGAATTAGTCATCTTAAAGAACTTAAAAAAATGAATGCATCTATATACTATGAAAACAAAAAAATAATTATTGAACCATCAATATTAAAAGCAGGAATTGTAAATGCTAGTGATTTACGATGTGGGTTTGCCTTAATTGTAGCGAGCAATATGGCAAAAGGCACAACAACAATTAACAATGCCGAATACATAACTAGGGGTTATGAAGAATGCCTTCATAAATTGAGTAGTATCAATATTGAGTGTAATAAACAAATTTAATGTTTAACTCTTTAAAAATAACACAAAATATAGTATAATAAATGCAAAGGATGGTGTCTTATGAACGATACAATATTTAAAGTAGGATTTATTATATTTGATGTAATTGTTCTAATATTTCTAATTCTCTATTTATTGGTTGCGTACTTAAAGGGATGGAAAAGAACTTTATTAAACTTATGTGCTTTTTTAATACCATTTATTATTTATCTATTTATGGCAGATAAAATAGCAGAGATATTTATGAAAATTAATTTACCTGGAATTGGTAGTATATATGATTTAGTACTAAATCAAGTAAAAGAAATTACCAAAAACAATGCTGAAGGGGCAACACTAGAACTTTGTGAAAGCATAACTGTTGCGGTAGTACGTTTCGCTACATATTATGTATGCTTACTAATTTGCTTGTTGCTTGCTCAAATCAATAGAATAATTTTTAGATGCACTCTTAAAGGGTTTATTTACCCAGGTGGTGATTCGAAAGTAAAACCATCAATGCCATCACGCTTAATTGGACTCGGTGTTGGTTTTGCACGTTTTATTTTCGCATCTGTAATTTTGTTTTTCCCTATTTATGGAATCATAAATGTTGCACAAACGGGAATTAAAGATTATGCAATTATTAATGAAATGACAAAAAAAGATGATTCGCAAACCACAGTTAGTGAAGAAGACTTTAGTTTAGAAGAATTAAGTGAAAAACTAAATGGTTCAATTGCCTATAAAACATTTACAGTTACTAAAGATAAAGATACAGATTTAAGCATTCCGGCTAAATATCTTGGTACAATTTTGAAAGTAAAAACCTCAACAGGTAGTTACAATATTATAAAAGAATATGGTAACATCCACGCAACACTTAAAATTGTTTCAAGAATGGAAATAAGTGAAGATGTAATATCATTTGAAAAACTAACTAAAGATGATGTAAAAATACTTCATAACACAATAGGTAAAACCAAACTTCTTAAACTTTTAGCGCCAGCAATGAAAGAAAAACTAATAGTTGAGATGGAAAAAGAATCAAAAGATGCTGTCTTGTTAGATGCAATTACCAATATGGATGCTAGTAAGGAAGCTGATATCTTAATAAAAGCTTTAAATGAATCACTTGATATACTAGTAGGTTTGAGATTGAATGTTAATCACTTAGAAGATTTATTATTAGAAGAGTCACTTGTCACAAGTAGTAATAAAGTACTAAATGTACTAATGACATCTTCAACAATTGTCAACTATGCACTACCTAAATTGAGTGAAAAATTAATAGAACTAGTTGATGATCCAACTAAAGAAATGAATGTGGTTTTATCACCCGAAAAATTAGAAATTTGTATTAAAACAGATGTATCAAGCGTCTTAGCTATTTACCAAAAGTTAGCGAAAAACAATAACTTACACAATTATATCTTTAATGAATGTGAGTTCATAACGGGTACTGATATAGCCGCAAGCACTTTAGAAGAAGCAATTGATGGATTGTTTGAATTATCAATAGTAAAAGGAAATGAAAAAACAATTATTAAATTTGCCTTAACCAAAGCAAAACAAGATAAATTGTCATATGAAGTATTATTTAAAGGCTTAAATCCTGACTGGCAAGAAGAAGGAAAAATAATCGGTAAGATAGTTAAAGAAATAATGCTACTTCCTAAAGAAGCAAAAGATTTTGATAACTTCTCTATAGAAACAGTAGTACTTAAAAATGCGTCCAATGAATATATGTATGATAGTGTAATTAAAGAAATATCAAAATCTAATATATTTAGATTAGTTAGTATAAACTTATTAGAAGCCTTCACAAGTGATTCAGAAACAAGTAATATTAAAGAAATAATGAATCTACTTAACATTGATAATATTAAAAATGTATCGTCTCAAGAATTCTATCAAGAATTAATAGGTTTATTACAAATCCTAGATACAATTATCGAAACAAATATTTTAGATGAAGAAAAAGAATTAAATTTAACAGAAGAAAACGTTGAATTATTAATCAATCGAATTTTTGCCTCAATCCTTGTTAAAGGTAAAGAAAGCGAAATTGTAAACTACTTATTAGATAAAACAAATATCAATGCTAAACTTCAAGAGATGGGAACAGTCCTAAATCTAGAAGATGTTGATTGGAAAACTGAACCAACTAAGTTAATAGAAATTTTCAAATCAATCCTTGCTTTTGGCGATATTACATCAATCGACTTTAATCAAATTATCGCTTCAAAAGATGAAAGCACTAACCCTAAAATTGTAAGATTACTCACTGCTTTACGAGATTCTGACATTTTTGGTACAGCCATATTTGATATGATCGATAAAATGGTTTCAGAAACTGAATATACAGATATAACAAATCTTTTCAATCTAAGAGCTTTAGAAAATACAACCATTGAAGAATTTAAAGTAGAAATTTCTAACTTACTTGATATTATAGATTTAGTTAAAAAAACCAACATCACCAATAAAGAAGAATTAAATATTGATGAAGAAACAATAGAAGTATTAATTACAAAAATCTTTGATTCTATCGTAACAAAAGGAAAAGAACCTGAAATCTTTAACTATATTATGAATGAATTAAATCTTACAGAAACACTAACAAATATGAATATTACCCTAGATCCATATGATAATAGTATCGACTGGGAAAAAGAACCATCACATTTAATAGAAATATTTAAAGCAATCATGAAGTTTGGAAATATCAATGAAATAGATTTCAATACATTAATGAAAGAACGAAACGAAACAACTCAAACAAATTTAACAGCATTATTTGAGGCACTTGATTCATCAACTATTTTTAGTCCACATCTAAAAGATATGATTATGAGTATGGCTTTAAATGCAGGATATATAATTCTACTTACCGATGAAGACATGCAAGAAATTCGCTTAAATACTTGGGCCAATGAAGTAAAAGGCATATTTGAAGTCTTAGATATATGTGATGAAATATTATATGATTCAAGCACATATGATGCAGTAGATGGTACTAGCGTAAAAAATGTAATGTTAATAGCAAGTACTTCCGTTATAGCAAGTAAAACCCTTGGTGAAATCTTGATGCTAATGTTAGGCCAGTTCCACTTGAATATTAACCCAAAAGACGAAAATGGTAATTACAAATACGATTTCACAAGTCGTCAAATATTAAAAGATAATGCCGAAAGTGTTGGAAAATTAATTGACATTAAACATGCACTAGACAGTATTGAAAACGAAGACGCCAAAATCAAAAAATCAATAGAAGCAGTTAAAAATTTAAATAACGACGAAATAACTAAAGATACCTTAAACGCATTTGTTGATAATAAAATAACAGCTGATTTTGATACAATTAATTTTGAAAATGAAGGCCAAATCATCGAAGATGTATACAACAAATACAATAGTGATCGTGAAAACTTTAATATTGTAAACGAACCTGAACTACGAGAAAAAGTAGAAAAATCAGAAGTTGCAAAACACTTATTACAAGAACTTGGTATTATATAAGTAAATGAAAGAGCTAGAAAACTAGCTCTTTTTTTGGTTGCTTGAATAATCTAAAGAGGATTAGTTTATGGGGGTATGGAATAAATAAAAATAGTGGATAATACAATAAATAAGAGTTAAAACTTACTTACTTAACTTACGAATATTTCCTACCTAATGTCAAAATTAGCTTAAAGGTTCAAATGAAATAAAAATAAAAATCAAAAAAAATAAGTAAAATCTATCTAAAGTAAGAATAATTACTTGCAAAAAAATAGAATTTTTGATACAATAAGTAAGTAAAGTCATAAATAAAAGAGGTGAATTATTATGGATTTTAACCAAATTTTACTTTTTGCAGGTTTGGGATTGCTTGCATTAGTAATCTTATTCGCACTTTTGGGCTTTTTAGTAGGTCTAAAAAGAGAACTTAAGTGCACGGTTGTCTTTCTAATTCTACTTGTTTTGGCTTGGCTGGTATTCGGTAATTCGGGTATTCTATTGAACATTAGTGGTGAATTAGTATCATTTGTTCGTGGAATGCTGAATATGGAAGAATCAGCAGACGCTACACTTTGGGAAACCATTGTTGAATATTTAAAGTCAATGGAAGGCCTAAATTTAGCGCCACTACTAGTAGATGGAAAGGAAACTTACAACCTAATCTATAGCATCTGCTCTGCCGTTGCAACCTTTGTTTTATTGCTAGGTGCAACATTATTGGTAGTGATAATTACCCCAATTATTAGATTAATCACATGTATAATTGGCTTAATTATTAGAGGTGTTAAAAGAGGTAAAGCTAGAAGACGTGCTGCTGCTGGCATCACTGATCCTGAAGTTAAGGATGAAGTAGATGAAGAAGCACAAGATGCTGTACTAGTTTTACAAGGTGCAGAAAAATCCAATGATGTAGTTGTGACTCTTAGTGAAAATGAAATTTCACCTAAGAAGAAAACGAAGAAACGTATTTGGGGCGCAGTTGTCGGCGCTTTAAAATGTGTGTTCTTACTAATTGTATTATTCGCACCAATTTCTGGTATTTACTCAATTTTGAAAAGCGCATCGCCAGAAACAAGAAAATTAATCTCAGACCTTGTAGATGGTGGTGGAGAAAAACAAACAGTGTCATCTGAAACAACCACAACTGATATGGTATTTGATCTTGTTGATGACTATGGAAAAAGCGGACTAGGAAAGTTTATAGAAGGATCATCTTACTTCTTTGGCAATTCTTTTAGTACTTTACTATTCGATTCAATGGCTAACATTCAAACTGAAAAACAATACATTAAACTTCGTGAAGAATTAATCGTATTCATAAAAGCAGTTAATGAATTAAATGGCAATATAGAAGTTGGAACTTGGACTGATGAAGAAGTATCAAGAGCTCTTGATGCGTTAAAAGATTCCAAGTTACTTCCTGAAGTTATGCCTGTAGCTATTGAGTATGCAGGTGAAATTGAATTCCTTAAGGAGGCATTACAAAACGCAAACCAAGAAGCTAATTTCTTGAGATTACGTGATATTGACTGGGATAGTGATATTGAAACAATTTTAGATACCGTTAAGGAAGTATATAAGCTTGATTTATTCCCATTAGCAGAATTAAATTACCTAACACTTGATGCCAATATTCTTGCGGATGCACTTGCAAAACTAGGTGAAACTGAATTCATCAATCAAGTCTTCCCAATTGTTATTAGAACTGCTGTTAAACTTGATATGTTGAAAACATACATTGGTGATTATGACAAAGTACTAAACATTGATGATATTGATTGGAAACAAGAATTAGTATCACTTGCTAAAATCTATGGAATATTCCAACAATATGGCTACACTGATTTGAATGAAATCACTGGAGCCGAAATGAAAGATTTAGCAAAACACGTTGTTGTTGAAAAATTTGAGTCAACAGTTAATATCCTAGGCACACTAGTTGATATGTCACTATTTAGTAGAGTGATTATTCCTCTAGGACAACAAGGATTAGATGTATTCTTAGGCAGCGATGATAGTGAGTTTAAGGAATTCAATGATATCATTAATCTTACTTCAATCACTCAAGAACAGTGGAAAGCTGATTTCAAATCATTAGTTGAAATTGGTAAACTTGCTATTTCTCAATTAAATGCTTTAAGCCTTGATCCTAAAGAAATGGATTTAACATCACCTGCTTCAATAGAAGCTCTTAAGGTAATAGTTCAAAAAGTATTTACTTTAAATATTTTAGGTGACGATCAAACTAAGAATGATTTATTATTAGCTGCATTCAAGAAATTTGACTTATTTGATGAAGCTGATTTATTCTATACTGAATATGGTACAGAAAATCGTAAATCAATTCTTGATAATGTTAATTGGAATGATGTATACGAAAATGAACAATTAAATATTGGTGAAATTCACACTATTCAAAATTTAATTGATCTTGTTGGTGAACTTGCAAAACTTGATTCTGTTGATGCTAAAAACTTTACAGCTGATATTGATGCATTACTAAATGATGATGCAGCAGTTGATATTTTAGTAAGTGTACTTGAAGAGTTAGTAGATTCAGAATTAACAATGCAATTATTAAATCCTGCAGTTAATAGGTATGTACTTCCAATCACTGATAAATATGATGATGATCATCTAATCAAAGATATTATCAATGAAATTGGTCCAGGAACAGCAGTTGAAGAAATAATCAAAATTGTTCAAGCATTTAAGAGCGCACAAAACTTAGGATTATTTAAAGTTTCAAGCGACGGTCTTGCAGCATTAAAATATGAAAAAGTTGATGATATTAAAAATATTATTAACACAATCTTTGATTCTAAATTATTTGAAGGATATGAAGGACGTATTATTCGTATCATTCTAAAAGCAACCAATTTATTAGATGTTGAAAAAGGTTTATTAAACGACATTGATTATACAGGCGAACAAGAAATCTTAATTAGCTTTATTGATGAAGTTACCCCAATTCTAACTGATGAAAACTTCAAATTAGTTGATCAAGAAGGAAACTTAAATTTAGATCTTGACTATATTCTAGAACCTAATAATTTCAAACACATTATGAAGGGTTTAGAAATAATAATTGGTACTTATGATATCGCTTATGATGATGACGACAAAGCTATGTTCACTGAAAAAGGTGGCTCTAACTTAATCGTAGCATTATTACCAAATATTTATGCTCGCTATGGAAAAGAACTAGTACCTTCAGACTTTACAGAACTAGTAGAACTTTTAGATATTGAAAATCTTACAGGCGAACAACTAGCAAGAGATATTAGACGTTTAGTATTTATCGCAGGTCAATTAGTGGAAATGGATATCCAAACATTAATTACTGGTGGTTCAATTACTTACACTAATAAATTACGTAATATGTATAATATCGTTGATGCTCTATTAGAGATTGAAATGATTAAACCAAAAGATAGTGAAATTTTTGCATGGGTTATTAATTATGCCGCTGACAAGTTCCAAGATGTAATCAAATTAGATAAGGTTACTCCTGAACAATTTGAAGATATCAAGTGGCGTGAAGAAGGCGCAATCGCAAAAGATGTTATCCGTAATATTATTAAATTCTTAGAAAGCAATAAATTAACTTCAACAGAAGAATTAGGTGACTTTATTAGAAATCAAGGTTACTTAGAATCATCATTTGTTACTGAAACAAATGCTAATGTAGTTATTGAAATTTTAAGAGGATTAGTACAACTTAAGACTCTTGAATGCCTATCTCCAGTGTTCTTCCAAGCAGTTGTTAATCAACTTGTTGAAGCAGGAACAATCGAAGATTTCTGGAATGGTAATATAACTGGTAGCCAATTAATGGAAGACATTAGATCAATTCTTACAATTGTAGAAATAGCCGTAAATCAACTTGACATAATCACATTATGGAAAGATGAATTTGAAGGAAACATCAATCTTCCTGAAGCTACACCAGTAAACGAAATAATTGATACTTTATTCAACATGAACTTAATTAAAGGTTATGAATCAACATTAGTTAAATTCGCAGTTGACAAAGTACTACCTGAAAATTTCCCAATAGATATTAAATCAATAGATTTTAATGAAATTACAGATTGGGATGTTGAATCTCAAATGATTCAAACTATCGTAACAAATGCTTTAACAGCTCTTAAAGATAGTGGATTTGTAACAGTTAAAGATGTTTTAGACTTTGACGTTAATGATACAGATGCTATCAAAGATTTTGCTACAAGCGAAAATTCATTTAGTCTTGCTAATATTGTTGAAGCATTATCTACTTCTCAATTAGTTGGTAAGATTTTAGATTTAGGATTTGACTATGCTTTAGATAAAGCAGGTGAAAGCCTAGAAATGAACTTAGAATTCTTAAAAGATTTAACAGATGTTGAATTAAGAGAAGACTTAAGTAAAATTAGCAACATTTTAAGAAGTGCTGCTAATCATAGTGAAGTTTATAATTTATTATATCCTGACACAACAAAATATAACGAAACAAATGTATCTGAACTAGTTGAAGTTGCAAAAGATGCTTTAACAGTTATCGGAGAATTAAACATCTTAAATAAACACGTAGAAGAATTATTATCAACTGGTGTTAATTATGCACTAGGTAAAGTAGAAGCATTAAGCGGTTTAGCAGTAACTGCAGAAGACTTCAAGAATGTTGATTTAAGTAGTGATATGGCTCATATGAATGCAATCCTAGATTTAGCGTATGCAATTCTTAGTGATAATGAAGCTACAACAATTAAAGCAGCATTTGACTTTAAAGATGAAGTTCTAGAAGATTTAACAATTTTAATCAATGATAATAACATTACTAATGCAGCAAACATCTTAAAAGAAGTAGCTGAAATTGGTATCGTTAATTCAGTATTACCAATTGCTTTAGATTATGGTATTGATAAAGTAGTTGAAATGGGTTATGATATTTCATTCGTTAAGAATGTAGAATTAACAAGCGAACAACTTGCAAATGATATCGTTCGTATTGCAAACATTATTATCGATGCAGTTAACCTTCATGCAGTTGAAATTTACAACAATAACAAACCAATAACTGAAGGATTTGATGAAAAGTACATAACTGATATAGTTGAACAATTATCACAAATTAATATTTTCCGTCAAGTTAAATCTGACTGGGCAGCCTTTGTTATTAACTTTGCACTTGATAAAGTAAATATCGGCTTTGAAAAGAGATATGTTGCAGCTGATTTTGACAACGTTAAATGGGGCGCAAGCAAAGAAAATGCAAAAGTAGGTCTTGTAAACTTAGTAAAAGCAGTAGAAGAAATATTCTTCACTGATGGAATTTCAATTGATACAATAACTGATTTTATTGAAAAAGAAAAGTACTTAGAAGAAGGCATGATTAGTGATGCTGCTATAGATTATGCTTCATTAGCACTATCTAACATTTTAAGTATGGATATAATCAATGTAGTACTTCCTGATGCAATCAAGTTCGGATTTGATAAAGTAGAAGAACTAGATATAGAAATAATCAAGAATCTAAACATTGATAAAGAAACTTTAACAATTGATGGTGTTGACCTAAATATTAATGCTGATGATTTAGGCAATATTATGTTAAAACTTGGTTCTGTAGCTAAAGCAGCACTTAACTTTGGAGCATTAGAATACTTAAATACAAAAGACATTACAGATATTGATTTAACAATTCTATCAGATGCAATTACAGCATTATCAGAAGTATCAGTATTTGAACGTCAAGCAGGAGAATGGCTAGCATTAATTACAAACGTAGTAACAGATATGTTTAATGTTGATTTAACATTTGAAGCAGCTGACTTCGGTGATGTAAATGTAGCACAATCTGTAGAAAAATTAACAGAAATGTTAAGTGGTTTAAATGAAGTATTAAAAGGCTTAGAATTAAACAGCTTATCAGAAATTCTTGATTTAGCTCAAAACTTTGATCAAGAAGCATTAATTACAAGAGCAAATATTAATGATGTAATCAATAGTGCAGTAAATGCAATTCAACCAATATTCGAAATTGAATATCTACAAGCAGTATTACCAAAGGTAGCAAAATTTGGTTTAGATTATGTTCCAGTAGAATTCTATCCAGTATTTATTGTGAAAGCAATAAATAGTGATGAATATACAGGCGAAATGATGGGAAATGATATCAGTGGTATCCTTGACATCGTAAAGAGTGTAGTAAACTTAAATGTAATAGAGATTGTAAAAGAACTATTAGGATATGATTACACCCCAATCGCAAGTATCAATGGAAGTGAACTAGAAACAATCGTAGATAGCTTTGTAGGATTAGACATTGTTAAACAATTTAGAACAGACATTATGGCGCTCTTAGTTAATGAAGCATTAGAGTTCGCCCCAATCAATTTAGGTAAAGTATATGAAGCAAAAGACTTTGAAGGAATCAATTGGAGTGAAGATAAAGCAAGTGCAAAACAAGCTGTATCAAGTCTAGCAGCAGTTATTAACGAAGCATTAGCTGATGGCATTTCTAAAGAAAACGTGTTAAATTTAATTGACCGTGTTAAAGAAAAAGATTACTCAATCGTATCAGAAAGCTTAATTAGAAACGCATTAACATTTGTACAACATGTTGTTGAAATGAATGTTATTGGTGTAGTACTTCCTGATGTAATTAAGTTTGGATTTGACAAAGTAGAAAGTCTAAACATAGCATTTATCAAGAATATTAAGTTTGATAAAGAAAACTTAACAATTGATACAGTAGATCTAAATATTAGTTCAAAAGATTTAGGTAACTTAGTTGAAAAACTAGCTGATGTAGCAGTTGCATTATACAACTTTGGAGCATTAGAATATTTAGAAACAAAAGACATTACAAATATTGATTTAACAATTCTATCAGATGCGATTGTAGCATTATCAGAAGTATCAGTATTTGAACGTCAAGCAGGAGAATGGCTAGCATTAATTACAAACGTAGTAACAGATATGTTTAATGTTGATTTAACATTTGAAGCAGCTGACTTCGGTGATGTAAATGTAGCACAATCTGTAGAAAAATTAACAGAAGTATTAAAAAGAGGAAACAATCTTCTAGCTCAAGAAATTGATGGTACTCAATTAAATAGTCTTAGCAATATCATGGAAATTGTTAGACAATATGCTTCTACACCATTAGATTTAACAACTTTAGACAACTTCAAGGAACTTGCTAAAGCAGTTACCGCAATGGTTAGACCAATATTCGAAATTGAATATTTACAAACAGTATTACCAAAAGTAACAAAATTTGGTTTAGATTATGTTCCATTAGAATACTATCCTGCATTCATCTTGAAAGCACTTAATAGTGGAACACTTACAGGCGAAATGATGACATCAGATATTATTACAATACTTGATATTATCGATGAAGCAATAGATATGGATGCTAATGTCATCTATAACAAAGTAACAGCTAAAGATTATGACTTTGAACTTAAGTTAGACAAAGTTGTTAATATTATTAGCAAAATTGAAACAATAAATGTTTTAACAATTAGTTATAAAGACTGGGCTGCAATCGCATGTAACGTTGTAGCTAACATAATGAAAGTTGATCGTGAAGTTAGCGTTGATGATTTCGCATATATGACTGATGAAATGTGGAGTGCTGATTTTGAAGCTCTAAGAGAAATCATTAGAAATATTGATAGCTTAATTAAAGACAATAACTTTGATACAGTTCAAAATATTCTTGATTTTATTACCAATAAAGAATATTTAGATAATCCTGCACAATACATACATTCTGATAATGCATATGCAATTATTGATATCATTGAAAAAGTGTTTGGTTTCAATGTTCTTGATTCAATCTTAACAAAGGTTGCATCATATGCTTTAACTACATATGTTATCGGACATACTAACTTACCTGATGTTGAATTCATTAGAGATGCAATTCAACGTAAAGACTATGTTGGTAAAGACATGAAAGAAGATGTTCAATTACTATTAGGCGTATTAAGAAATGTAGTTGCCTTTGGTGCTCTTGATTATTATTGTTACAATAGTATTGAAGAAATTAATCTAGAACTTCTTGCTGAAGCAGTAGAAAGCCTAGAAAACTTAAAAGTTTATGCTATATCTAAAGAACAATGTCTAACAGTTGTTTTAAACGAAGTATACAAGATGTTACAACTTGATGAAGAAGTTGGTTTAATTACAAGTGCACAAGCAGAAGGTTTATTCACTAATCTTGCTGTAGTAATTAGAGATCTTGCAGAAGTGTTAGATAACGCACACATTGTTTCTACAAATGACATAGTGGATTTCATAAACAATAAAGAATATATGAATGGTGACTACTACAATGAACCTACATTGAATAGTATCACTAAGACATTAACAGATTTAACTAACATTTCTCTATTAGAAGTAGTTTCACCTGCTCTAGCTAGATGGGGAATGCAAAAACTTAACATTGAAGGATTAGAATTCCTTGTTGATGCATTTGACAATAAACTATTTAGCGGTTCAGAATTATTATCTGATATTAGAATTGTTGTAAGCATTATTCAAAACTTAATCGACTTTGGTGTATCTGATGTTATTTTCAATATTGAACTTAAATCAATTAATTCAATTTACTTAGAAAATATCGTAGATGCTATCTATAACTTGAATGTTTACATGAAGCTTAAAGCTGATTGGTTAGGTTATGGCTTAGGCATGGCATTAAAAGCAATTAATGTAGAAGTTAGTGCACAAGATTTTGAAGGAATTTTAAGTGACCAAGAAGCATTTAAAGAAGCTATTAGAAATGCTTGTAGTTTAGCGGAAAACTTAAATATAAGATGCATAAGTGATGTTTCTGCATTCTTAAATGATGAAGCTTACTATGATAAGCAAACTTATAATAATACTAACCTTCAATATGTTCAAAATATATTAGTAGAATTAGTTGGCACAAATATCGTAAAAGTTATTTTCCCACAATTAATTGATTATGCAATTGACATGGCAGATGATATGAAGATTGATGTTTCATTCATTAGTGGTTCATACACAAATGCTGATCTTGCAGAAAGTGATATCCCAGCTCTAATCAATATAGTTAAATACGCTCGTGATTTTGGTGCTTTACAATTTGCAAAAGAACAAGATATAACTGATATTAATGTTGAATATATTAAGTCAATTATAGCTGAACTTGAAAATGTTAAATTATTTACGTTATTTAGAGCTGAATGGTTAGCACTTGGCCTAAATTATGTAACACCAATGATGGAATTTGAAGTAACAGCTAATGAATTCTCTCAATTTACAGAAGAAGATTGGCTACATGATAATAAATTACTTCAAGCTATAGTTGATGTAATTGGAGAAATCCTAGAAAATAATAACCTCACATCATATAAACAAATCTTAGATTATGTACAAAATGATTTAAGAGATGAATTATTAACAGAAAAAATTATTAATGAAGTAAATATTGATTCAGTAGGCAAATTATTAACAAATGCCTTAGCAATCAAAGTACTTGAAACATTATTCCCTAACATCTTAAGTTTTGGTATAACTAAAGCTGATGAATTAGGATTCGATGTATCATTCTTAGATGGTACATTAACTTGTGAAATATTAAAGAATGATGTTGATAATCTAGTTGCAATCGCAAAAGCCGCACTTGACTTTGGCGCATTAGAAATCTACAATACTAAGACAATTGATAAGATTGATTTAAGTTATGTAGTAACAATTCTTGAACAATTAGATACATTAGAAACTTTAAATATCGCAAGAGCTGAATGGTTCGCATTAGGCATTAACAAAGCGTTTGAAATGCTTTCAATTGGCGACACTGTAACAGCAGAAGAATTAAATACCCTTGCAATTGATAACGATATTAAAGTATTGATCCAAGTAGTTAAAGATGCAGATACAGTATTAAAAGATTTACATTTAGAAACTTATGGTGACATTAAAGACTTTATCAATAGTAAAGGATATACAAATGCTGAATTAATTAACGACAAAGTATTAACTGATATAGTTAATATGGTTGATGATTTAATTAATTTATCATTACTAAAAGTTGTATTACCTATCGTTGCGGAATGGGGTCTTGACCAAGTAAATATGGAAAAACTTGAATTCCTAGATGATGCGTTTACAAATCATATGTTTACAGGTGATGAACTAGTAGCAGATTTAAGAACTGTTGTAAGAGTCTTAAGAGACGCCATAGCCTTTGGTGCAGCTGATCTTATTACAGATACTCCACTTCAAACTATTGAATCAAGCTATTTAGAGGATATCATCATGGCTGTTGAAGATCTAAATGTCTTCAATAAACTAAGAGCAGAATGGATGGGCTTTGGCTTTGGTATGTTATCAGGAATGATAGGAACTGAAATCACTGCTACAGACTTTGAAGGATTAACAGAAGCTAATTGGTTACAAGATAACCAAGCATTAAGAGATGCTGTTAAGACAATCTGCGAATTAGCTGAAAAACTAGATATAAGATGCTTAACTGATGCTATGAACTTTATAGGTAATGAAAAATACTTAGAGTTAGAAGTAGTGAGCGATGAAAACTTAAATCTAGTAGAAAGGGTTATAACTAAAGTACTAGGTACCCACATTGTTGAAGCAGTATATCCATATTTCTTAGAATTTGGAACTGACAAATTAGATGCAATGGGTTATGACATCACATTTATAAATGGCGTATATACAAGTAACTTACTAGTAGAAGATATCTCTACACTTGTAAGAATGGCTAAGAGCGCACGTGATTTTGGCGCACTTGACTATATCAAGAAAAATGATATTTCTCCACTTGAATTAAGTTATGTAAGAGATGTTGTAAGTGAACTTGAAAATCTTAACTTATTCACTGTTGACAGAGCTAATTGGGTAAGCTTCGGTTTAAATTATGTAACACCTATGTTGAATTTCAACGTAAGTGCTGCTGATTTTGAAGACTTAACTGAAGCACAGTGGAAAGCAGACAATGTAACATTACAAAATATCGTAATGTCACTAGATAAAGTTCTATATGAAATGCAATTATCTTCAGTAAATGAAGTTATTGAATATGTAATGCTTAACTTATATGTAGATGGACATAACTTTACAGATGGTATGTTTGATGGATTAGGTGAAACACTTGAACAAGTAGCTTCATTAAATGTATTAGAAGTTATCTTCCCTAACATCTTAGTATTTGCGATTGATAAAACTGCAGAATTTAATTTAGATATTGAATTCTTAAACGGTGAAATGACATTAAGTCATGTAAAAGCAGATGCTAAAGGACTATTAGAAATTGCAAAAGCTGCATACAATTTTGGTGTACTTGATATGATTTGGGGTAGATTACCTGAAACACTTAACTTAGGTTATGTTGATACAGTATTAACTATCCTTGGTAATTTAGAAACATTCAAGATTGATGAAGCTAAATGGACTGCAGCAGTAATTAATTGTGGTTTAACATATGCTAACTTCATTGATTGTGTTAGTGATACAGACTTCGCAGACGTAGACTGGGATCGCGAAAACGTAACATTAAGAGAAGTTGTAGAAAATGCTCGTATAGTTCTAAATATGACTAATACAACTAAAACAGAAAAACTAGTTGAATTAATCAATAGATTAACTAAGGGTAGATTTAATAATGAATTATTAGAAGTTTCTACTCTAGTACAAATTATCGATACAGTTGATTCAGCTGTAAGATCACAAATAGTTGAAGTATTAATTCCAATCTTTGCACAATTTGGTATGGACAAAGCTGTAGATATGGGTTATGACCTTCGATTCCTTCTAGATAATGCTTCAGATGAAGAATTAGTAGAAGATATACGTTCTGTCCTTTCAGCCACAAGAGATCTAGCAGAATTTAATGCTGTTAAGATTTGGTTAAAAGGTGAAGTAATTAACTATGATCAAATGTCACTTGTATATAGTGCAATTACTAAATTAACAAGCTTAAATGTATTTGATGAACAAGGTAATCAAGTTGTTGAATTTGTATGTGACCTTCTAGAGATTGATACAGCATTCCTTTCTGATGGTACTGTAATAATTAGCCAAGAAGGTGAACAAATTGTTAATATTATTAAAGAATTAGTAGTAGTAGCACAAGTTTATGACTTATACACTATTGAAGATTTCACTGACTTTGTTAATTTTGCTCAAAAGGATTCATGGTCTACTATAAGAGATGGATTTGATGAAATCTTATTAGCAGCAGCTAACATTCTTGAAATAATAGCACATGATAACCTAGTTAGTCTTGCAGCGTTTACTGTAGCTGAAAAATATCTTGCATTTGATAAATATCAAGGTTTAGTGGATATTTACAATATTTATCCTGAATTTGAATATTTATCTAGTGATTTGTTAAATATTTCAGTAGCATTAAGAAGTGTTTCATCATTACATATTGCTAAAGCAATAGATGGTGAAATTGATTATCCATTTGATAACGATGAAATATCATATATAATACTAATTTTAACAAATTTACACTACTTTAATTTAGACGGAAGAATGGCACAAATCTTAAATAGATTAGATTATTTATTCCCTAGTATTGGTTTCGATCAAATTAATGGTGATAACATAGATTTAGATAGTGATGGATTAAACTTATCAAAGATTTATGAATTATTCAGACAAATCGCAAGTCGTGAAGACTTCCCTATAAAGAACAGAGCTGATGTTGAAAATGGTATTAAATTAGATATTAAGTATTTCTTCATTAAATCAATCTTTGATAAAGAAATGGATATGGTTGATTTATACATGGATACAACTATCTATAAAGAAACTGGACCACTTATTCTTCTTGTTCTTGTTCCATTACTTAAGAATGCAGCACCTGATTATTGGGATGCTCTAGACTTAGATAATTATGACATTGATAAGATTAATAACGACGTTCCACTATTCAAGTCTATTTTCGAAACTATTATGAATAGAGATCCTAAAGCAATTGCTAATGGAACATTAGACTTTGCTGGCTTAGATGCTGATGTTAATGCTATTATTGATGACCTAATGAAACTTGAATTATTAAATGGTCATATGAATGACTTAGTAGAATTACTATTACGTGATTTCGTTTATGGTAAGAAATTAGGTGACGTAATTATTGAACCTGATACATTCAATGTTGCAGATGTTGAATTTAGAGCAGATGCTTCAGTATTAAAAGAAATAGTTGTTAAAGTATTTGAAGTAATGAAAGCTGAAAATATTAATTCACTACAAGACTTTAGAAAATACTCTGAAAACTTCAACTATCGTCAAACAATTAAGAACGAAGAAGTATTGAAAGGTGCAAGTGATATTCTTGAATTATTATCAACAATGACTCTTGTTCAATTCAATATCAAACAAATTTACATAACTTATGCAGTACCTCAATTAGAGAAACGTGAGTTATTAGAATATGTTGATTATCGCGATGCAACTAATGAAGAAATGATAGCTGATTTATCAGTTCTTGCTTCAATCATTAGAACAGCTGCTCCACTTGGTATTGGTGAAATCATTGATGGTGGCGATATCAATTATGATCAAGCAACAGAAGTACAAACAATTTTAAGTCTAGCTGGTACTCTAAATTACATTAAGTACAATGCTAATGCTTTAATTGAAAAATTAGGTACTAAAGTTGAAAGCATCATTGCTTATGGTGCAAGTTATGATACTCTTGATATAGCTAATGACTTAGAATTATTAGGTCAAGCTTATGCAGTAGTAGCATACATATTAGATACTGGCTTTGCATATCGCAATATTAATGAACTTAAAGCTATGGATATTAAAACAGTAGTTAAATTTGCTTATGAAAATGCCGCAGTTATCGCAAATGCAGTTGACTATTTAGCTCAAATGAGTATTGTTCCTTACATTTTACCAGCAGTAGTTGAAAAAGGTATGGACAAATTACAAGGTGTTTTAGCTAACGTATTTAGCTGTATAGATCCTTATAGCTTAACAATTTCTGAATTAGCTCATGATACAATCATTATTTCTGAATTATTACATAATGCAGTAGACGCAAATATCTTCGCATATTTAAGATTTGAATCTGCTGAAATACCTGCATCAAGTGCAATTAACGGAATGATTCAAAATATTTATGACATGTATTTATTTGAAGGACATTATTCTGAAATGATTACTACATTACTTAACGAAGGACAAGTTGATACAACTAATATTGATTTAAGTGCTGTTGATTATGATAATGAAATTAATTACTTACAAGCAGTAGTTACAGAAATTATTAGTATGATTAATGAATATGGTATCAAACGTTATGAAGAAGTTAAACCTGAATTAGAATCATATAAGAAAGTTCTAGAAAATAAAGATAAAGAAGAATTAGCTAGAAGAATTAGAAATGCATTAAATAGAATTAATGTAGAACACTTAGTTAATATTGTTGAAATAATTGATGAATCTACAATCATTGATCAATTAGTTATTCCTCTATATAACTTAGTATTTGATAAGGCAATGCCTGAAAGAATTAAACAATACTTAGATATTACTGGTTATGAAACTAGTGATGTTGAAAGTGACACTCACTTATTCGCACTTGGCTTACGTAGTTTATATGAATCAGGAATTCATAAAGAAGTCTTGAATAATGTTCACGTAGGTGATGGATGCGTTCCATATTTACAAGATGCAGTAAGATACTTTGCACAATTAAGAATTCTTGATATGAAGAAACAAGATCTTGTTGGCTTAGTTGGTGAATTAATTAATAAAGACCTAAGTGATCTTGATATAAGTTCTGTAGATCTTGCTTATGATGCTGATATTATTATCAACGTTATGGATGACATCTATAAAGCATATTCAGGTACTAATAGAGGTCGTATGCAATTCTCTATGCTTGGTGATACTGAAACAATGACTGCAATAATTAACATTTATGCAGCATTACTAGACACTCAACTTGGTAGAATAGCAATCCCTTATGTGGCTCATAAATCAGTTTCAAATGCACCTGCATATGATAATCAATTTAAGAACCAAATCCTTTCTCTATGTGATGATACAGTAGATGCTCTATATGCATTACTTGCTATGGGCGCATTCTCTAATAATGGTATTGACTTTACAGACAAAGCCTTAACTGACCGTGTATTTAATGTTGTATACCGTAACTTCACATTAGGCGAATATCAAAAATATTTCGATAGATTTGTTGCGAATGCTTATGTATATGGAGTAATTCCACTTAACCATTCAATCTTATCTAACGCAAATGAAATTAATGCAATTCGTTCAATTCAAAACGCAATTAAGACATTCTCTAATAAGTATAGTTCTAAGTTAAAGAATATTGATGCTGCATTAATCCAAGATCAAGCATTTGAAGATGATGTAACTAACTTGTTTAAAGAATTATTACAATCAGACTTTATTGCTCAAATCTTCATGAGTGTTATGAATGGCACATCTCAAGTATTAACTGAAGGCTGTGGTAAGATTGCATTATTTGAAGGTATGACAAATGAAGAATTCGTAAATGTTGCACTTCCTGAAATCTTTGATATTATGGGTTATGCACTTGATTTACGTGATGAATCAAATAATGGATTCAACTATAAGAATACTGAAGCTATCAGCAAGTTAGTTCATGTAATAGTAGATAGTAGAATTATGGGTGGTCATATTGATGAATTATTAACAGCAGTTCTTAAGAGTGGTCTACAAATTAACATTGATAAACAAGAATTAATCGATGCTAATATTGATTACAAACAAGAAGCTGATTACTTAGAAAGATTCTTACAAAAGATTGATGCACAATTACAAGTAGTAGATCTTAAAGACAGTAATTCTGTATTAAGCAACGACTTCTTAAGAGATGCTTCAATCGCTGGACGTGAATTAGTTGATTCTAAAGTATTAAAAGTTATCATTAAACCATTAATGAATAAAGTTATTAATAAGATAGGTACAACTAATGACACATTCAACTTTATGATTAATGCTCTAAATGATCCTAACTACACTAATGAAGACGCAATGTCTGACTATGTCAAAGTTCTTAACATAATTGATGAAGCAGTTGAAATCAACTTCTTCGATACAATTGATTACAAGAATTTAAGTGGTCATATTGGAACATTATTAAATAACTTATTCTCAATGAATGCTGTTAAGGGTTCAGAAGAAGAAGTTATGAGAACAATCCTTAATAAGTTAACATTTGTTGACACTACTGATATTGACTTAAGTAATGTTACTGATTGGGATGCTGAATTCGCATTATTCGTAGAAATGATTGAAGCTCTTGCTGAAGTATGTGCTGATGATGCATTTGATATTGACAATGTTACAACAGAAACATTAAAAGTTAAGAGTGTTCAAACTAAGTTTGTTGCTTATGTTGATAGCGCTTCTAAATCTCATGTTGGTCGCGAATTATTCAAGAAACTTTACAGAGAAAAAGTTTATGATAATTTAAGTGAAGATCAACAAAAGGTAGCTAACTTTGATGAAATTGAACCTGAAAAGTGGGCTAAAGAAGTAGAAGAAATCTTTGAATTATTTAATGTTATTGGTGCTGAAAACTTTGACGCAAGAAAGATTAAAGCATCAGAAGCACTAACAGTTTATGATATCTTATTTGGCTTAAACGGCAAAGATGGTATCGAAGGAATTAAGAACGACAAAATAACTTGGTTAGAAAAGTTTATTACTTATATTCCAACTGCTGGTGACGGTTCATTTGGTGTTGATATGTCATTAATTAATGATGGTAATGTTGATGCTGAAATCGAAAGTATTCGTGCAATAATTGTTGAACTTACTACTTATGTAGTTGACCCAGATCAAAATCCAGTTACAAGTGTTGAATATCGTGATATCATCACTTCTAAGGATTATGAACAATTAGGCACAACCCTAATTACCCTAGGTCACTCAATTATTATGAGAAATATCCTACTTGGTATGATAGGTGATAGTATAACTAATAACTCTGATGACAGTGCATTATTCAATCTAAAGAAACTTACAACTGATGAATTCTGGTATCAATATGATAACAAAGCATATGATGAAAGTTTCTGGGATGATGAAGAATTTATGACTCTTGCAATTTTAATTGCTAGTGCAAATGCATATGACATCAAAGTAAATTGTGATATTACAACGATGAATTTAGGTAATGATTATCCAAATGTAAAAGAATACAATAACGTTCGTGGCGGTAATGCTTCTTCAACTGAAGCATTCCCATCACAACTAAATGGTTCTAATAACGTTGGATTACGTCAATTCTTACAATTAATTAATGTAAGCAAAGTATTTGGTTTATCAAGCTTTGATGGTGAAGATGGCATTATTGCTGATGTATTCGCAGAAAAAGGTATCGAAACTCCAGAACGTTCATTCGGTACAGTAACTGACTGGGATGAAGAAATCATCGACTTAACTGATGCAATTAAAGTATTAAGAGATAAAGGTCTATTAGGTGAAGGCGCAAGTATCTCAGCAGCAATGCGTGAAATGAACGATGAAGCATTAGATACATTCTTAAGACAATTAATTAAGTCTGAAATCATGAGACCTACAGTTGCAGGTTATGTTCACAAAGCTCTTATAGTTATAATGCGTTCATTTAGCGGAGGCTATATCACTGAAGAACAAGCTGTTGATTTAATTGAGAAAAATTATATTTGGCTACACAAACAAGCGAAGAAAGAATTCCCACTTGCAAGTGAAGAAGAATATGATGCTCAAATATCAAAAATCGTATTACTAATGAAAGATCCTACATCATTACTAGAATAAGGATATAAAAAGGAGATCAAGGTTTCTTGGTCTTCTTTCTTATATAATAGGTAAATAGATAAATTAAAATCGTAATTTTTAGTGCTATGCATTTTAATTGCAAAATTAGATGCTTTATAGTATAATATATATGAAAATAATTACTTACTATGGACTAGATAGATCCATGGCGGAAGGAGAAAACAATGCGTAAAGGAATACATCCAGAATACCACAAAGTTAAAGTGGTTTGTGTATCATGTGGAAATGAATTCGAATCTGGCTCTACACTAAAAGAAGTTCGTGTTGATACATGTTCAAAATGTCATCCATTCTATACAGGCGAACAAAAGTTTGTTCAAGCTGCTGGTAGAATTGACCGTTTCAACAAGAGAGCTAGTCAAGCAGTTAAAAAAGACAAATAAATTGACTGTAAACCATGGACGGCACCAATTACTTGGTGTCGTCTATTTAATTTTATAAGACTATTTTTAGGAGTACATATGCTAATAACATTTAACAACGTTTCATTACAATATACAGATAAAAGAATCCTTGATAATGTTAGTTTCACAATTAATGATAATGCAAAACTTGGCATAATAGGTATAAATGGTGCCGGTAAAAGTAGTATCTTAAAATTAATTGTTGGTGAATTTGAACCATCAAGTGGTGTTATATACCGAAAGAATGATTTAAAAATGGGGTATTTATCTCAAGAAGTTACATTATATGATGATAAAACTATTTTTGAAGAAACTAAGAGATTAAGCAAAAATGAAAATGACTATGAAATATCTAGTATTTTAAATAAACTAGGACTAATGGATCATAATAAACAAGTAAGACAAATATCTGGTGGCGAACGTAAAAGATTGCAACTTGCGAGTGTCCTAATTAGTAAAACTGATATGCTCATATTAGATGAGCCTACCAATCATTTAGATATTGCGATGATTGCTTGGTTAGAAAAGTATTTAATAAAATATAATAAAGCAATTATTTTAGTAACTCATGATCGCTATTTTCTTGAAAGAATCACATCTCAGATTATGGAAATAGAAAACGGCAAAGTATATTTATATGATGCAAATTACTCTGGCTTTTTAACTTTAAAGACTGAAAGAATGGAATACCTAAAGGCAAATGAAAGAAAGCTATCTTCAATTCTAAAGAAAGAAGCAAAATGGATGGCAATGAATCCACAAGCTCGCTCAACAAAAAGTAGAGAAAGAATTGAACGCTTCTATAATAATGAAGATGCTTTGAAAAATATCAAAACCTCAATTAAAGCTTCAACTAAAGAAATGGAGTTTTCATCTAAAAAATCTAGAATGGGTAAGAAAACTATTATTCTTGATAATATTGACTTAACAATGGATGGTAAAACACTTGTTAAAAACTTCAGTTATATTGTTAATAAGTATGATAGGTTGGGAATTGTTGGAAATAATGGTTGTGGTAAAACAACTTTATTTAATTCGATTATAAGCCCAAAAGAGGCCCAAATTGACAAGATTATTATTGGAGAGACTATTAATATAGGGTACTTCAAACAAACTGATAAAATTATGGACTCAAATATAAAAGTTATAGATTATTTGAAAGAATATGGCGAATATATTGATACTAAAACAGGTAAAATAAGTGCATCACAACTTTTGGAAAATTACTTTTTTACCCCAACTATGCAACAAATGCCGGTATCTAGATTATCAGGTGGGGAAAAAAGAAGACTAAGTTTATTAAAGGTTTTAATAACAAACCCTAATGTTTTATTTCTTGATGAACCAACGAATGATTTAGATATTTATACAATAGAAATATTAGAAGATTATCTTGAAGACTTTAGTGGTGCTGTACTTGTGGTATCACACGATCGTTATTTTCTAGATAAAGTTTGTGACCACTTACTTATTTTTGATAATAAAGAAATTAAGGAATATATGTTTAGCATTACAGAATACCTAGAATCAAATAATTTTGAACTTACAAAACAAGAAGAAAAAGTCAAACAAGTAGTAAAAAAAGATATTCCTCGTTTTACATCACAAGAAAAAAAAGAATATGACCATATTGAAGAAACAATTTCTAATCTTGAAAATGATATATCGGAAATCGAACAACAACTTCAAACAATTGATACAGACTATGAATTAATAATAAAGTTAAATAATCAAAAACAAGACTTAGAAAAAAAACTAGAAGAAAAAATAAATAGATGGGAATATTTAGAAGAAATTAATCAAAAAATAATATT
>OLVS01000177.1_pt1 | contig 44010 bp, 51 predicted proteins | sample 1644121 | NCBI WGS metagenome assembly OLVS01 (sample SAMEA103958121, study PRJEB25191) | human gut metagenome
AGGCCTATCAGCCAACTATAGAATTTTACACGATTGTCCATTATTTCTTAATATCTAATGAAAATTTACAAGAAATGCCTAAAATTACTGTAATTGTTTTTAATATATCTAACTTTTTTCAAAAAAATGCAATATTTGTGCTCGTGGGCATTTTAATTTGTTATTTAGTAATTAAAATGATTAGTCGAGCTAAAGGTAATTATACTTTAGATTATTTAAAAACTAAAAGTTTAATTTATGGTAAAATTCAAAAATGGTTGATTACTTCTAAATTTACTAGATCCCTTGCGATGATGTATGGGAGTGGTATACCGTTATTTACCGCATTATCTAAAACCATAAGTTTGATTGATAATAAATACTTAAGAAAAAAATTAGAGGTTGTTAATACTAGGGTATATCAAGGCCAGAATTTATCTAGCGCTTTAACAACGGTTGGATACTTTCCAGTTATGATGATTGAAATGATAAAAATAGGAGAAGAGTCAAATAATTTAGATAATGTTTTAAAAAGTACCGCTGATTACTATGATAATGAAGCAGATAATAAAACGGCTAAATTGACTAAAATTATTGAACCTACGATTATTGTTTTAATGGCATTAATTGTAACACTTGTTGTTATAGCGGTATTTTTGCCTTTATTTAAAATTATGAATGAAATGGTGGAGGTGTAAAATGAATAATGGAAAACTAATTCCATATAATTATCACTTGAATTTAGATAAAATTTGGAACGAAGTATCATTAGATTGGATGTATGAACATGGGTGTTTGATATATGAAGATTGTTTTCAATTAATTGCGTTGATTTATGATGAATTTGCTTACTATACGTCTAGTGAACTGTTTGTTACATCAACTAGTGAATTTCACATTTATTTATTAAGTAAAGAGGAATGGATTAAAAAATATGAGTTATTAAAACTTATGGGAAAAGAAAGGTATAATTATTCAAAATATAGTGAAAAATTAGAACCAAAAGTTTTAAATGAAGACCCTAAAATAGAATATCAAGAGATTGATACTTCACCAGTTGTACAAATGGTTAATATTTGGATTGAAAAAGCAATTGTGCTTGGAGCAAGTGATATCCATATTGAACCCCATGCTAATGAATCAGTTATCCGGATTAGGCTTGATGGTAAATTAACTGAAATGGATAAAATTAGAAAGGATTTATTTGAAGAAGTTCTCGCAAGAATAAAAATCATGGCTTCTCTTGATATCACTAAAAAAATGTTACCACAAGATGGTAAACTAAAATATCAAATAAAAGATAAAAATTATGATTTACGAGTGAGTGCAGTTCCTACTGTTTTAGGCGAAAAAATTGTAATTAGGGTTTTAGATAAAATGCGATTATATGCTAATTTTAATAATTTAAATTATACTAATAATGAGGAAAAAATCATTAAATCATTACTTAGTGAAAAGTCAGGAATGATTCTTGTTACGGGTCCGACCGGCTGTGGTAAAACCACAACAATGTATACATTTTTAAATGAGTTAAACAAGCAAGAGAGTAATATTGTAACGATTGAAGATCCAGTTGAATACACCATTGATGGTATTAACCAAATTCAAGTGAATCAACAAGCAGGTTTAACTTTTGCGGGTGCACTACGTAGTATTTTACGCCAAGATCCCAATGTTATTATGATTGGTGAAATTAGAGATGAAGAAACTGCCCAAATTGCGATGAGGGCTGCTCTTAGTGGTCATTTAGTTATATCAACACTTCACACAACATCTAGTATTGGGGCGATAACGCGGTTACTTGATATGGGGATTCCCAAATATTTAGTTAGTAGTGCATTAAAGGTTGTTATATGTCAGCGTTTAGTTGAGGTGCTTTGTCCTAAATGTAAGGAAGAAATGAAAGTAAGTCATGATTTAAGGCAAAAACTTGAAGTAGATGATGATGTAAAATTATACAAAAAAAGGGGGTGTCAATATTGTTTCAATACTGGATACAAGGGTCGGCTTTTACTTAGCGAAGTTTTAGAAGTTGATGATAAAATTAAAGAAATGATTTTATCGGAGGCGAGTGAGAAAAAAATAGAACAATATGCTAAGAAAAATAAAATGATTCTTTTAAGTGAAAAACATAAAAAAGTTGTGATTGATGGAATCACAACAATAGAAGAAATTTAGGGAGGGATAATTATGTTTACAAAAAAAAGAGAAAAAGGATTTACGTTAGTTGAATTATTGGTTGTCATTACAATTATGGGGGTACTTGGAACTTTGTTAGTTACTAATTATACAAAGTATGTTGATAAGAGTAAACAAGTAGTTGTAGATGAACAATTAACAGAAGTTATTAAAACTTTTGAAATTGCAATTATGGAAAATACAAAAATTGGAGAAAAAGTAATTACAAGTTACGCTGATATTAAAGGCTTAGCTGATGCTAAGACTGCATATGAAACATTATCTGGTAATTCACTACCAGCTAGTTCAACTCTTACTATTGATGATAAAGTAGTGACCTATTCTAATAATGGTAAAACCGCATCATACGCTTATAGTAAATAACTAGCATAATTACTATCTATGTCAATAAAGCAAAACAAAAAAGGTTTTAGTATGATTGAGTGCTTAGTAGTGATAGTTATAATTTCATCAATCTCTATTGTAAGTATTTCAAGTTTTAAAAGTTTAAGTGCCAAAACTAGGCAGGCAAGCAAAATAGATGATGTAACTAAACTACAATATAGTTTTTGTGAAGGCATAAATAGTATAACTAATTTAACCATAGTTTCCAAAAATGGTAAAATTTACATTCTTTCTTATCCTATTCTTGCGTTTACGCCAAGTAGTGTAAGTGATGATGCGGATGATATTAATTATGACATTGTTTGTAATCACTTTTTGGCAGGAATATTTAATAAAGTTTCGGGTTTTGAGAATGGCACATTTGATTACAAACCAGCTGAATTTACTACATCTGGTGAAAAAGCTAAAAATGATATAACTTATAAATCTTCCAAGGGAGTTGTGACAATCCATTGTGAAATCAAAAATGCTTTTGCTGGTTCGTATGATAAGCTATGGATTAAAGGTTTTACATATACTAGTAATGATGGCACTATTTGTAATGTTAAATTATAAAAATGGTTCATAGAGTAATCTATGAACCTATTTTTATTTATAAGGAAATTCCATTTTATAAAAAACCAGAGTATATAACTTGCAAAATATTCCTTTAACTGATAAAATTTGACTGTATCAAATATAACACTACTCGCACTCTTATTCGTAACAATACACGCAGTTTTTTAGTACTATCTAAAAGACTGCTTTTTTGTTTTATTAAAAAGAAAGGAGGTGAAAAAATGTTTAAAACAACAACTTATTATTATACACCAAATAAATTAGTAAGAAACTATCTAAGATTATTTCACCATATATCCAAAAATCTTTTTAATAGTACTTTATATGAATTAAAGAAAATGTACCGACAAACTAGTAAAATATGTACCAATTATGAATTAAATAAAATAATGAAATCAAACCCAAACTTTCATATTCTAAATACCTATATATCAATATGTATTATTAGGAATGTCTATACAATGTTTAATAATTATCTTAAAGGATATACCAAATGTCCAAGATATTTAAATAAACATGGATATTACTTATTATATACCGAACAAATAAGAGTAAAGAAAATAAACAATAAAAAATATATCGATTTACCTTTATCAAATATCACTAGGACTAGTAAGATTTTTGAAGAAAAATCTGAAGATGAATTAATAAATTATTTCATAAGTGAATCAGGGATAAAGAAAAAGATGGATATAAGCTTTAAAATACCAAAACATTTATATAATAAAGTAATAAAAGCATTTAGAATAATACCATGTAGTAAAGCAAGAAAATATAAGATTGAATTAACATATATCGAAAAAGAAGAAACCATTAATCAGGTTAAAGAAGAAAACTATTTAAGTATCGATTTAGGAATAAATAATCTTGCAAGTTTTGTAATCACTAAAAGTAATGAATCATTTATAATTGATGGAAAATACTTAAAATCAGTAAATCAATATTATAATAAACAAATAGCGCATTATAATAGTAAAAAGAAAGAAAAAGAATATACATTAAAACAAACAAGAATAACTGAAAAAAGAAATAGAAGAATAGAAGATTATTTAAATAAAACAACTAGATATATAATGAATAAAGCAATTAAAGAAAAGGTAAGTGAAATAATCATAGGCTGGAATAGAGGAATGAAAGAAAAAGGAATAAAAAATAAAGAATTAACAAATTTAGAAAAACAAAGAATAAATCAAACAATAATCCAAATACCAATCGGAAGATTAAAAGAAAAGATAATATATCAAGCAAGAATAAAGAATATTAAATGTACAATAATAAATGAAAGTTATACATCAAAATGTTCATTTTATGATTCTGAAGAAATAAAATATCATAATAAATATTTAGGGGAAAGAATCAAACGGGGATTATATGAGACAAAAGAAAAAAGGATAGTTAACGCCGATATAAATGGGGCATTAAATATCCTAAAGAAAAGTAAAATCGATAATTATCAATTAATAGATAATTTGAGAAATAGAGGTATAACACTACCCAAAAGAGTACCTAGCAAAGTAATACTTGGCGAAAGTATTGTCTTTTAAAAGAAACATTAAGTGTTTGAGTTAGAGTAATAACTCTAACTTTGTTCTAGATAAACTAACTTGTAAATAAACAAACTAATACATTATCCTTGACTCTCCCCTTTAGGGTAATGATATAATTTAGTTATAACATAAATAGGAGGAATAATAACAGTGTATTTTCGGATAGGTGAACTTTCAAAAATATGTAGTGTAAGTGTAAAAACAATTAGGTTTTATGAAAAAGAAGGTTTATTAGAACCTATATATGTTGATAAATTCACAGGATATAGATATTATGATAAAACAAATTGTACTAGATTACTTGAAATTTTAATGTTTAAAGAATTAGGCTTTTCACTTAAAGAAATAAAAAAACTAAATGTAGAGACAATTAAAGAAAAAATTATTAAATTAAAAGATCAAATTAGTACAATAGAACAAAATATTAATAAACTAGAAATGATAACTGAAGAAAATAAGAGCACAGTAAATAAAGAATTTATCAATGATGAAAGCGTAATTGGTAAGTGGGAAATAATAAATGACAATGAATTTCCATTTAATGAAATATATTTTTTACCTAATGGTCAAGGTTACTGGGTATTTGAAAATTGGACCAAAGGCTATTTAAAAATTGATGATGTTTATCACAAATATGAAGTTAAAAACAATCAATTAATGTTATATGTTATAGACTTAAATGGTAATGTAGGCAAAGTCGTAAAATATAAAAATGTCAATCACATAGAATATACAAAAGATGAAATAAAAAATAAAGATGACGTTAATTATATCTTTGAAATGGATGATGATGTAATAGGTACTTATGAAGCAGTAGCATATGTAGATGAAATAGATTTAAATTTTACACCAAAAAATAAAGAAGAATTATATCTTACCAAGATTATCTTTATTAAAGATGGAACAGTAATTTGTGAAACTATTGATGGTACAATAACAAATAATTTACACTGGACCAAAGGAAGAGTGATAGATAACGTTTATGATTTTACCTCAAGTAATTATAAAATAATACATAAGGATAATCATAACTATTTGTTTTTTGAATGGAAAAATGGTGATTATATCTATGGCAAAAGAAAACCAAAATACTATGTATTTGTGAAAAAATAAAATAATAAATGGTACAAATAGACTTTTTAATGATAATAATAATCATGTTGAATTCTATGCTACTGGAACTCATTTTAGTGTTATTATTTATAATGCAAATTATGAAAATGGCATAATAAATGATAATGAAGAATTAGTTTATATGTTAATGAAGAAAAATGCCAAAATTACTGTTACTGAAATAATAGAAAAAACAAATATACCAAGAAGAACAATTAATAGAATTATTACACGCTTAAAAGAAAAAGAATTAATTGTTAGAGAAGGTTCTAACAAAGACGGATATTGGAAAATATTAAAACAATAATATAGAAAATATAAAATTGATAATCTAAATAATTTAAGAGTTAGTTCACTATATAAAATGAATTAACTCTTTTTTCTTTTATTAAAGTACTTATGACTTTAACTTTATTCTATGATTATAATCTATTATTTATATAGTTTATGATTTTTCTAAGTTAATAGTTAGAGTACACTTAAATTTATTTGTTATTGAATTTGATGTTATAATATTTGACATATCAGTGAAAAATTAGTAAAATATATAAAGTGGAAAGGTAGAAATAATAAGAGTATGGAAGACTTAAAGATTGCTTTATTACAAATAACACCATTAAAGTCATTATCTGACAATTTACAAAAAGGAATTGAATATTGTGAAGCAGCTGCTAAACTTGATGCCGACATAGTGTTATTTCCAGAAATGTGGAGTAATGGGTATAATTTTGATGAAGATTTTGAAAATGAAGCAATTACCTTGGATAGTCCATTTCTTCTTGAATTTCAACATCTCGCAAAAAAGTTAAAACTTGTGATTGGAATTACTTTTTTAGAAAAGACAAAAGAAAAACCTAAGAATAGTATTTGTGTCTTTGATTCTGATGGTAACCTTGCTCTTCACTATTCAAAAGTACATACATGTGACTTTGGTGATGAAATAAAACTTACACCGGGTGATGATTTTTATGTTTGTGATCTTAAGACAAGAAAAGGAAATATAAAGACTGGAGCGATGATTTGCTATGACCGTGAATTTCCAGAAAGTGCTCGTATCTTAATGTTAAAAGGAGCTGAACTTATTTTAGTTCCTAATGCATGCCCAATGGAAATTAATAGATTAGCTCAACTTAGATCAAGAGCATTTGAAAATATGTTGGCGATTGTCACAACTAATTATCCTAGTAGTGTACCAGATTGTAATGGCCATTCAAGTGCGTTTGATGGAATTGCTTATATGGAAGGTGTTCCTGGAAGTCGCGATACTTTAATTGTTGAAGGTAGTAGTGATGAAGAGATAGTTATTGCGAGAATTACAGTTGATGAATTAAGAAAATACCGTGAGACTGAAGTGCATGGAAATGCATATAGACACCCTCATAAATATCAAGCATTAATAAAAGAAGAAATTAATTACCCATTTATTAGAAAGGATTATCGTAAATAATTATGCCTAGAATTATGTTTGTTTGTCATGGTAATATTTGTAGATCACCTATGGCAGAATTTATTATGAAAGATCTAACTAAAAATGATAGTAATTTTCATATTGCTTCATCCGCAACTTCAAGAGAAGAAATAGGTAATTCTATATATTCTCCTGCTAAAAAGATTTTAAATATGCATCATATAACTTATACAAATCACTATGCTAGACAGCTAGAGGCAAGTGATTATGACAAATATGATTACATTATTATTATGGATGCAAACAATGAATATAACATTAAAAGAATTATCAAAAGTGATCCTGAACATAAAATTAGAAAACTACTATCATTTATAGGAAGTGATACTGATGTGTCTGATCCTTGGTACACTAATGAATTTGAAAAATGTTTTCAAGATATATATAAAGGATGTGTAGGATTACTTGATTATTTAAATAAAAAAGGTAGATAAACAAGAAATTATACAATAGTTTTTGAAATAAAAACGTAAATAATAAGAAAAATTGGTAATGTGAAAAATATATATATAATTGTTGAAATATTACCACCACAATAAAAAGGTAAAAGAAAAGAAGGAAGAATTAATATGCCAGACATTAAAAAAATAGATGTTAATTTTAACAATCAAGAAAAATATGATAATATTAAATACTATAATCCGAAACAAACTAACAAAATCCATGTGTATGGTTTAAACTGGTTTAATGAAGATAAAAGGTATGTTAGATTTCCTATATCGAGTGATGATATGATTAAAGGACTAGCTGATGGACTTTATTATTTAGTTGAACAACCAAGTGGATGTATGCTTGCTTTTAAGAGTAATACAACCAGTCTTAAAATAAAGGTAAAATTAGGACATACTTTTGATATGGCTCATATGGCGTTTACTGGTCAAGGTGGTTGTGACTTATATATAGGAACAAAAAGAGAAGACCTAACATTTTTTAGAACTAGTTCTTATAACACAAAAGAAAAATCTTATGAATTCACTTACTTTACAGATTGGGATGATAAAGAAAGGTTATATTTAATTAATTTACCACTTTATGCGGCGGTGGAAGATATAGAAGTCGGAATTGATGATAATGCTCAGATATCAAGTGCGAATGATTTATTTGGTAATGGTAGAGTAGTATGTTATGGTACTTCCATTACTCAAGGTGGTTGTGCAAGTAGACCAGGTATGAGTTATACTAATGCTTTGTCAAGAAGAATGGGATATGAGTTTTTAAACTTTGGTTTTTCTGGTAATGGTCGTGGTCAACCAGAAGTAGCTAAACTTCTTTCTTCAATTGACAATGTTTCAATGTTTATTTTAGATTATGAAGCAAATGCCACTTTGCCGATGCTACAAGCAACTCTAGATGATTTTATTAATATTATTAGAACTAGATATAAAACTACTCCTATTTTAGTTTTAAGTAAAATTAGAATGTCTATAGAAACTCACTTAGAAAAGAATAAAAAAGCAGAGGATAAATCGCGCAATTTCCAACGACAAGTAGTTAAAAAACATCAAGAAACTGATGCTAATATATATTTTTATGATGGTCATAAACTTCTTGGTAAATATACAACAGAAGCAACAGTTGATGGATGTCATCCTACAGATTTAGGTTTTATGATGATAACAGATAATTTAGAAAAATATTTAAAGAATCTTTTATAGGTGTGAAATGACTAAAATATATATATGTGATAACACAAGAAATACAAAAACTCTTGAAGAAATATTGGCAGAACTTCCAGCTAATATTGTTGAATTTCCAGATAAATACAAAATAACAGGAGATAAACTTTTAAGTGCGAGTGCTTGGTATATGTTGTATACAGCCCTTAAAGAAGAACATGATATTGATTTAGCGAAAGAACAAACTGTAAAAATTATTAATCGAAAACCTTGTATCGATGGTATCTTTTTTAATATTAGTCATTCTTTCAATATAAGTACTGTAATTATTTCTACTATTGAATGTGGAATTGATGTAGAAATGGTAAACCCCGAAGTTGATTATGAACTTATGAGTAGAAGAATACTGACCAAAGAAGAATATTTTACATATCTTCATCAACGTAGAGCCGCCTACTTTACAATGATGTGGACAAAAAAAGAAGCTATGTTTAAATATATTGGTACGGGGATTGTCCTTAACCATTTTAAACTTCTTGACATAAGTAAAGTTCAAACAATAGAACTAGATGATAGTAAAAATAATTTATACTATTTATCATATAGAACAGCTGATGGCGAAGAAGTAGAAGATATACGTCGAATAATAATTTAAAAAAAGACATCACTTCAGTCCGTGATGTCTTTTTAGGCATATTTTAATTATTATCAATAATATAGTTAAGTAGATCAGTTGGATTGTCGAAAATTAAATCAGAATCATAAAACTGTAGTTCTTCTTTTGTCCTAAATCCCCAACTAACACTAAGACATTGCATACCAGCATTTTTGGCAGTGAGAATATCAACTTCAGAATCCCCTACATAATATGCGTTTTGTTTTTCTTCATTTAGTACATTAAGAGCTTCATATACAGTATCAGGAAAAGGTTTCTTTCTAATTCCTTCTTTTTCTCCAATCGCAACATCAATGGTTTCATTAAAAAAATATTCTCTTAAAAAACTAACAGCTTGATAACCTTTGTTAGATACAATCGCAAGCTTAAATCCTTTTTGTTTAAGAGTATTAAGCATATCCATAATACCCGGATATGGTGCCGTTTTCGTAATTGCATTAACTAGATAATAGGCTTTAAAATCTTGAAGAATAGTTTTAAAGTTTTTAGTTTTTTTACCTTTTGGTACAGATAATTCGATTAATCTTTCCATTCCATTACCAAGAAATTGTCTAACTTCATCTTTTGATCTTTTCGGTAAATAATGTTTTCGTAAAGCATAGTTAACAGCAGTTGTTAAATCATCTAAAGTATCAAGTAGCGTTCCATCGAGGTCAAAGATAATAGTATTATGCATAGTTAGTCTCCTTATAGTCCATATTATTATATAATTATGTTTATTTTTTGTCAAACAATCACATAAAAAGATTGTGTTTTATTTTAAAAAAAGCAAGTATAATGGTATAATATTCACAAAGGGGTTGAACATATGGATAATAAGTATTTAAGTGTTTATGAAAAACAAAAGAAATATTTTTTAACAAAAGAAACATATAATTATGCATTTCGAAAACAAATGTTATTAACATTACAACAAATGCTTATAAAAAATGAAAAAGCAATTATGGATGCATTATATCTTGATTTGGGTAAAAGTAATTATGAAGCTTATATGACTGAATTAGGACTAGTTCTTAATGATATTAATTTTGCGATAAAACACTTAAAAAAATGGATGAAACCAAAAAGGGTAAAAACAAATATTTCAAATTTTCCATCCAAAAGCATGATTTATCATGATCCTTATGGAGTATGCCTTATTATGTCTCCATGGAATTATCCTGTTAATTTAGCTTTTGAACCATTAATTGGAGCGATAGCTGGGGGAAATACTTGTATTATTAAAATGTCTGAATATAGCACTAATACATCAGTTTTATTAGAAAAGTTATTTAATGAAACTTTTGATGAAAAATATATAAAGGCTTATCATGGTGATGTTACAGAAACAACTGAAATTTTAAAACTACCTTTTGATTTTATCTTTTTTACAGGTAGTGAAAAAGTTGGGAAAATTGTTATGGCATCAGCCGCATCCCATTTAACAAAAGTTGTTTTAGAACTTGGTGGGAAAAGCCCCACAATTGTTGATGATAATGTAAATATAGAACTTGTCACAAAAAGAATTGCTTTTGGTAAAATCATTAATGCAGGACAAACATGTGTTGCACCTGACTATATATATGTTCATGAAAATATAAAACCCCAATTTATTAATGCCTTAATTAAAGAAATTAAATTAATGCTTGGTAGTAATCCCCTAACAAACCCTGATTATCCTAAAATTATAAATGAAAGACACTACCAACGAATCCTTAGTTTAATTGATCAATCAAAAGTAATATATGGTGGTAAAGGATGTAATTTACGGATTGAACCTACTATTATGGATAATGTAACATATGATGATGCGGTAATGCAAGAAGAAATTTTTGGACCTATCTTTCCAATTATGAGTTTTAAAGACATTGATGAGATAATCTCAGAAATTGAATGTCACCCGGAACCCCTTGCATTATATTTATTTAGTAACAATAAAGAAATTAAGAAAAAGATTCTGAAAATGCGTTTTGGTGGTGGATGTATCAACGACACATTAATGCATTTAAGTAGTGAGACATTACCATTTGGTGGTGTCAACAATAGTGGAATGGGAAGTTACCATGGTAAATATAGTTTTTCCACTTTTACAAGAGAAAAAGGAGTACTAAGTAAAAGTACTCACATTGATATAAAGCTAAGGTATCACCCATATAACGAAAAGAAACAAAAAATAGTAAGAAAAATACTTAAATAGTAAAGGAGGATAAGATGAAAGAACAAACTATTACAAAACAAGCCATAGTACAATCGTTTAAACAACTAATGAAAAATAAATCATTTGATAAAATCTCAATTAGTGATATTACTACTACTTGCTATTTAAATAGACAAACTTTCTATTATCATTTTCAAGATAAGTATGAACTAATGAATTGGATATATTACAATGAAATCTTTTTACCACTTGTAAATGAACTAAACAATGAACATTATGATGAAGCATTTAAAGGGATGTTTAATACAATGTATCAAGAAAAGTATTTATATACTAATGCTTTATCAATGAGTGGTGAATATGGTTTCAAAGACTACTTATATAAAGTGTTAGAAGAATTAGTTAAAACATTATTAGACAACAAAAAAAGCCAAGATATAAAATTTTATACCTATGGCTTTGTTGGCACTATTATCGATTGGGTTCAAACAGGAATGAAAACTTCACCTGATGAACTCGCGACTTGGATGAGTGAAAAATTTAACAAAAGGTCTTAAAGAACCAATCCTTTATCTCTTTGATATTTCCTTTTTCAAGTAAAGATAACAAAGAATGATATAGTTCATCTTTTTTCGTCTTAAGACTTTCATTAAATGTTGATGAAAGACCAAACTCAATTAAATTTCTTGCACATCTAGCAGGAGACTTAGTAATATTTTTTAGTAATATATCGATGTTTACATCAATTATAATAGCTTTAAAATCTTTGTCAAACATATCTTCACCTCATCATACACTAAAATTATAACAAAAGTATGATGAAAAGTAAATAGACAAATTATATTATTTGTCTAAAAAAACGACAGGCATAATTTTTTGTCTATTTACAAATAATATTAAAAAGAATAAAATATTAGTAGAGAGTATATCTCTTTAATAATAGGAGGAAATAAAATGGAAACTAAAAAATTAGAAGACCAATTAAAAAGCGTTGTTTATGTAACAGTAGGCGCTGCTGCTGTACTCGCTGAAAAGGCTAAAGAACTAGTTAGCGAATTCGAACAAAAAGGCAAGGCGACTTGTGAAAAGTGTCAAGTTAATAATGAAGAATTAAAACATAACATTAAAGAAGCAGTAGATAAAGTTATTAATGTTACAGTCGTAAAAGATGAAACAACAGATGAATTTATTGAAAAAATGAATGATTTAAGTGAAGAAGAATTAACAAAGATTAAAGAAAAATTAGCAACATTAGAGACAAAGCAAAGTGAAGAAAAAGCAGAATAAACATCGCTTTAGACAAATTACAAAAATATTACTAAGACATAAACTACAAAAAGGTTTAACACCTATTAAGGTTAGAGAAACAATTGAGGATTTAGGCCCTACATATGTAAAGCTTGGACAAATCATGTCAACTAGAGAAGACATGATTCCTCTTGCGTACTGTGAAGAATTAAGCAAGTTAAAAGAAAATGTAAAGCCTTTATCATTTGATATTGTAAAAGAAGTAATAAAAGATGAATTGCAAAAACCAATTAATCAAGTTTTTTCATCAATTGAATCTACTCCAATTGGTTCGGCCTCAATTGGTCAAGTTCATATCGCGACACTTTTAAATGGTGAAAAAGTTGTTGTAAAAATTATGAGGCCACATATATATGAAATAGTTGAACAAGACTTTAAAATTCTTAAGTCCGCAATCAAATGTCTAAACTTATTTACTAATTTAGATGAAGTGGTTGACTTAAACATTATTTTTGAAGAAACTTTTGAAGCCATGAAATTAGAAATGGATTTCTTAAATGAACAAAATAATATTAAGTTATTCACTAAAAATAATGAAGACAAAAAATACATTAAATTACCTAAAACTTATGATGAATATACAACAAGTCATATGCTTGTGATGGAATATATATCAGGGTATAAAATTGATGACATTGAAACCTTAATTAACAATGGATACGATCCTAAAGAAATATGTAACAAACTCGTTGAAAACTTTACTGAGCAAGTAGTAGATTTGGGGGTTTTTCATGCCGACCCTCATAGTGGTAATATTTTAATTAGTGATGGTAAAATTGTTTGGTTAGATCTTGGTATGATAGGCTTAATATCTAAAAAAGATCGTAATTTATATAAACGTGCAATCAAGGCTGTAATTAGAAATGATATATATGAAATTAAATCGATTATCCTAACAATTGGGGTATGTCGTCATGAAATTAACCATGCAAAGTTATATCAAGATATTGAAAATATGATGTCAAAGTATTTAGATATGGATATCAATGAAATGGATATGGGGATTCTACTTCAAGAAGTAATGAGTATAGCTTTACACAATGGTATTAGTTTACCAAAAGGTGTAACATTGCTTGGAAGAAGCATCGTAATTATTCAAAAAATTGTCGCTAATTTAAATCCAAATGCTAATTTAATGGACTTCTTTAGTGCCCATGTGAAAGACAATTATCAAGAAGAATTAGATCCTAAAGTTAAGGTTCCAGAAATTGCGAGAAAACTTTATAAGAGTGCTTCAAAATCAGCCGAAATTCCTGCGCAAGTATCAGATTTATTAAATTTAACGATTAGGGGTGAACGCCACTTAAATGTGGAAATCGTCAATTTAAGAGAAAATGTTAATAAAGCAGGTCGAATTGTTAATCGCTTAATATTTGGAATTTTAATTGCCAGTATGATTTTTTCAATCACCATTATTTTAACAGCACTATTATTAAAAACCAAAACATTATGGCTTAGTATTGTAATGGGAGTTCTTGCTGGACTCGGTGTTATATGCGTAATCTTCTTTATTGTGATGCTGTCGATTAGTATGTTAAAAGAACGAAAAAAGTAATAAAAAGTTGTGCTTCCTAGCCTATAAAATATGCCATCTAGCCTAAATCGCTTGCAAAAATACAAAAAATGTGATATAATATTTAAAAATAAAAGGGAAGGAGGCCTAGCTATGACTGAATATTTACTTTGTTTAGATAATGTTTTGGCATTAGTTTTGTTATTTTTAATACTATGCAATTATCATATTAGTAAGTCAACATCAACAATTGTTGGTACACTTGGAATTATAGGAATAGCTATGGCTATATGTTCCTATACAAAAGAATCAGGTTTATATGTTACTATTATCGCAACACGTTATGGTAAACCGTTATTAAATGTAGTCTCTAAAATTAGACTTACGCCATCTCGTTCAATGCCTGATTTAAGTAGTATTGATTTGTTTGTTATTCTTCGTGTAACATACTATAAGTTTGTAACAATGCTTTGTGCACCAATCACTTGTTATATGGTTGATATACGTCAAAAACTAATAGAAATTTATCAAGAAATTGCGGTAAGAATGAAAAACTTATTTATGACTAAAACAAGAAATAATGCTTTTTTATACAGTTAGCTTTGTGAACTACTAGTAATCCTAGTAGTTTTTTTATGCTTTTTTTATAAAAACATGATATAATAGGAACAGAAAGGAATGATACAAATGAAAGTCTGCCCTTATTGTAGTGGTATCACAGAAGAAAAAAATGCTATTAAATGTGCAATTTGTGGTAAGGATGTTTCCAAAGAAAAAGAATACCTTCAAGAAGAATTAGAAGATGAATTAGTTAAAGAAGACATCCACCAAAATATTCAAGCTCGCAAAATAAAAAAAATTAAAAAGAAAATAAGTATATATTTGGGATTCATTTTAATCATTGCTTTAGTTGTAACAATAAGTATTTTACTAAAACCTAAAGGATATGTTAATGTTTCCATTAATACATATACCGCAAAAATTGGTGATAAAATTGCTATAAACCTAGAATATGGTGGAAAAATAAGAGATAAAGATGTTGAACTAGAAATTGTAAGTAGTCTTTATGATGGAAAGAAAATAAGCTTTAGGTATGAAATAGTAGATAGCACTTGTTATATTAATTGTTATATGGCTGACCAATTAACCTTAAAATTTAATGTAAAAGATAATGGCGAACAATATAAATACAATAATATTGTTAATATTTCTATTAAGGAGTAAAACAATGAATAGATATGATGAAATAGTAGATGATAGCCTTGTGCCAAGCGCTAACCCTCATTTAGGAAGCAACATCCATATTCTTCGTGAAGAAGGAAGAATGTCAATAAATGAACTGGCCGAAAAAGTAGAGATGGAACCTAATTATTTAAGAGAAATTGAAAAAGGGAAAATTGTTCCTAAGACTAATGAAATTAAAAAACTTCTACCTTATTTAAGAATAAGTTACTATGATATAATGACAAGAGATATATATGAAGAAAGGAAAGATGCTGATAAGAAATTAAGAGGCAGTAGTGAAAGAAGAAACTATAATTGGTATTATGGTAGTAAAAAGGTTATAGTTTTATCGCTTGTATATCTTATCAGTGTTCCTTGTTTGTATTTATTTTGTTTATTTGTACTATATCCTTTAGTTAAATATATATATATAGATACTATAATTTACAAACAACTTGGAGACAACTTTAGATATATATTCGCTTATTTTCCATGTGCAATCATTAGTGGTATAATTATAGTAATTAAATTTTTGATAACACATAATTATCATTTTAGTTGGTGGCATATTTTCATTTTATCTTTGGCCATAACAATTACCGAAGCATTAGGTATTATTTTAACAATACCTTATTATATATATACAGTAGTTAGTTTAATAATAAAGAAAGGACGTAATCATCGATGATTAGAAAATGTTTTACAATTAATCCAGCCCGCACAAAAGCAGATATATTAAGCTATGAAGAAAATTTAATTAAAACTAATTTATTTTCAGGATGTGAAATTTTTTATCCATATAATGTAAGTCACGAACAGTATGAAGATTACATTGAAGGAGTAAAATCATACTTGAAATACCCAAACTTTGAAATTGTTTGTCACCTTCCATATGGTAGAGAAAACAACCTTGCAAGTCTTAACAATATTGATGAAATAATGATAAGATTAAAAAAAGGAATGGACTTTGCGAGTATGTTTAATGTTCATAAGCTTACCATTCATCCGGGAGAACTTGATGGAACAGTATCTAAAGAAGAAGCAATTAGTTTATCAATTAAACATGTTAAAGAATTAGCGGATTATGCGAAAAAATATAATATGACAATTATGATAGAAAACCTAGTTGGTTCACACGAGTTATGTTTAACCAAAGAAGAAATGTTAGATTATTTATCTCATTTCAATCATCAAGTTATGATGACTTTTGATTGTGGCCATTGTCATGCCTCACATACTCCAAATAAAACACCAGTTAATGAATTTGCGTTAGCCTTGAAAGATTACATTGCTCATCTACATCTTAGTGATAATCATGGTACAACTGATGAACACCAAGTTTTAGGTAGTGGAACAATTGAGTTTGAAAGTTATTTTAGAACTTTAAAAGCAATTAATTATCAAGGTTTATACAGTTCGGAAGTATTATTTAAGGATTATCAAGATTTAATTAAAACAAGTAATAAGATAGACGAAATTGAAAATAAAATTAAGGGGGAATAAGATGGAACAAAAACAAAAAACAATCATAGCTTTAATGTATGATTTTGATAAAACTTTATGTGAAAAGGATATGCAAGAATATAGCTTTATTCCAAGTCTTGGTATGAATGCTGAAGAATTTTGGGGTGAAGCTAATAGAATCGCTACTAAAAGTAATATGGATAAAATTCTAGCATATATGTATTTAATGATAAAACTAGCAAAAAAAAGAGATATTCCAATCACAAAAGAATCATTCATGAAACTTGGTAAAGATGTTGTTTTGTTAAAAGGTGTTAAAAGTTGGTTTAAAAGGTTAGAAGATTATGCGAAAGAATTAGACATTGAAATTGAACATTATATCATTTCATCAGGACTAGCTGAAATAATAGAAGGTACTCCTATCGCAAAATATTTTAAGCGAATTTATGCGTGTGAATTTCACTATAATGAACGCGGCAATGCGGACTGGGCTCAACAAGCAATTAACTATACTACCAAAACTCAATTTATCTTTAGAATATCAAAAGGTGTTTTAGATAAAATGGATGATTATACTCTAAATTCATATGTTTCAGAAGATGAACGTAGAATTCCATATCGTAATATGATATATATCGGTGATGGCCTTACAGATGTTCCTTGTATGACAGTAGTAAGATCACGTGGTGGTGAGTCTATCGCATTATATCATAAAAAAGAACGCAGTAAAGTATATAAATTAATTAAAGAAAATAGAGTAGGTTACATTGCCAGAGCTGATTATTCAGTTGATTCTGAATTAGAAACAATAGTAAAACAAGTGATTCATAAAATGGCTATTAACGACCATTTAGCTAAACTTCATGCTTCTCAACTAAAAGAAATTTATGAGAAAGAGCGTGATTAATATGACAAATCAAGAAATCATTGATGAAATTAAAAGTAAATTAACTACAGATGTAGAAGAAAATAAAAAATACTTAAAAGAGCAACTTCAAAAATATCGAAATGAAAAAAATGACCAAGTAGTATTTGTCATTACTCAACTTTTGTTTGGGTACTTAGATGAAAATGAACGTAAAAAATATGATAAAATAGCCTTTGAAATTTTAAAGTTTCGTAAGCTACAATTTCAACAATCTAATAAACTACTTAAAGAAGGAAAATTAGAGGAAGCAAAGAATATTCTTTTAAATCTTGTACAATCATATGAAAAAATAGAAAGAGTAAGAGACAAAATATATTTTGATTTTGAACAACTAATCGAATATATGATTTACTGTGAAAGCGTTAAAAGATCAAAAGAATTAGACATTCATCGTTTTCCAGAACCTATTACCTACTTTTATTTTCAATTAGGCTGTATCGAAGTTGAAAAAAATAATCAGGCTGATGCGATTACCTTTTTTAATAAAGCATTAAAATATAACCCACGAGGTTTATATTTATATGAAGAACTAGTTAAATTGTATTTAAAAGAAGAAAATTATGATAAAGCTTTTGAACTCACCAAACAAGCATTAGTTTACGCATATAAAAAAGAACAATTTGCTTTCTTCTATCAATCACTTGGCTTATGTTATAAAGTTAAACAAAAATATGATATAAGTATTGCAAGTTTTATTGTTAGTGATCACTTTGCGGGAGAAGCTTTTAATAAAAACGAAATCGCAAAAATAATTAAAGTAGCAGGTTATATTAAATTTGAAAAACCTGAGGATATTTTAAAATTATTTGAACAAGAACAAATTAATTACGGTCCATCCAAACAATTAATCGAAACAGTTAATGATTTTATTAATTATTTTAAGTTCACTAAAAACTATGCAAGTTTAGAATACTTATTAAAAATTATGGTTGATTTAACAGATTCTGATTATTATCAAAAACAATTAACAAAATTAGAGGAATTAAAAAATGAAAAAAAGTGAAAAAATCCAAGCTATAAGTTTAATCATTTATTTAATTGCTTGTGTTACAACACTTGCACTTATTTTAGTATTTAGAAATATATATACTATTATTGCTTTTGGACTAGTTTTAGTTGTAGGTTATTTGTTTATACATCTTCTTCATAGTATTAACTATTATTACGTTTGTCCAAAATGTAAACACACTTTTAAAATAAACATCTTAGAAGATATTTTTTCTCATAATGGTGGAAAATTAGGCAAGAAAGTAGAATGTCCTTCTTGTGGTGAAAAAACATATATGAGGGATGAACCTAGATAAATAATAACACTATGTTTAAAATAACAAATAAGTTATTTTGACATAGTGTTTTTCTTGACTGTTAAATATTTATAGTATATAATTATATTATAAATTGAAACTAAGTTTCAAATTGAAAGGAGGTCCCAATGAATTCGTGTAGAAATTATCAAACCAAGCAAAAAACCGCGATATTTTCACTGCTTAAGGAACATTCAGAAAGTCACTTAACCGCAGAACAAATGTTAACAATTTTAAAAGATGAAAATACTCCTGTAGGTAAGGCAACCTTATATCGCTTTTTAGACTCGTTAGTGGAAAATGGTGAAGTAAATAAATATGTTATTGATAATATTTCATGTTATCAGTATGTAGGTACTAACCTTAATTCACAAAATTGTTTTCATTTAATTTGTGATCATTGTGGTAAACTCATCAATGCAAGTACTGAAGATATAAAAAGAATAAATGAAAAATTAGAAAAGTGCTTAGATTTTAAAATAGATAATACCAAGACCGTTTTATATGGTATATGTAAAGATTGCCAGGTGAAAACAAATGAAGAAGATTAATAAAGTATTTGTTGTTGTGGCTTTAATACTAGAGTTAATAGTCTTAACTAGTTGTGGAATCATAAATAGTAGTGCGATATATAAAGTTAAAATAGTAACTACCCAGTATCCACAATATCAGTTTGTAAAAGCAATTATTGGTGACAGTAATCAGCTAAATAGCAAGTTTGAGGTTTCTCTACTTGTGCCACCTGGAGCAGATTCACATAGTTTTGATTTAAGAGTTAATGACTTAATAGAAATCAAAAATTCTGATTTGTTTTTGTATACAAGTGATGAAGTAGAAAAATGGGTAAAGAAACTAGATATTAAAAAATATACTCAAGTAGTTGATTTATCAGAGGGAATAGAGATGCTTGAAGTAGAAGAAGACCACGAACATCATCACGATCATCAAGCTCATGAGTATGATCCCCATTACTGGATATACCCATTAAATGCGGTTAAAATGGTAGAAACTATCAAAAATGTTATGACAAGCCTTGTGGAAGATAGTGATTGCAAAAATCAAATTAAAACGAATGCGGAAAAATATATAAGTCAACTCGAAAAAATAGATAGTGATATTATTAAAATAGTGAATAATGCAAAAACCAAAAAACTATATTTTGGTAGTCCTTTCTCTTTTTATTACTGGACTCATTATTATAATCTTGAATACGTTTTGACTTATGCAACATGCTCAGTTGAAGTAGATCCATCAATGAATACAATTATCAATGTAATAAATCAAATGAAAGAAGAAAATGTTAAAGTTATATATATTAAGGAACTATTAAGTGATAGTGTTGCGGAAATGATAGCTGAGGCAACGAAAGCAGAAATTGTATTACTACATTCTTGTCACAATGTAAGTAAAAAGGATTATGACAATAATAAAACATATATTGAAATTATGAATGAAAATATTATAGCTCTAGCCAAAGGATTAAAGGTTGATTATGAAAAAGTAATAGGGGGTGAAGTACAATGATATTAGAATATAAGGGACTATGCATAGGATATGATCATAAAGCAATTATTAAAGATATTAATATGGTGATAAATGAAGGCGATTATGTATGTGTATTTGGTGATAACGGCATAGGAAAAACAACTTTTCTAAAAACCACATTAGGTTTACTTCCTCCTATTCGTGGTTCAATCAAAAAAGGGGAAGAAATTGAAAACAATATGATAGGTTATTTACCACAAAAAGCTAAGATTCCTGGAGAATTTCCGGCATCTGTTTTTGAAGTTGTTCTTTCTGGCTGCGTTAATAGACTACGCTATTTTCCATTTTATCGAAAAGCCGAAAAGCAAATGGCCCGTGAAAATATGAAATTATTAGGCATTACCAATTTAGCAAATCGCCCATTTAGAGAATTATCAGGAGGTCAACAACAAAGAGTTTTACTTGCTAGAGCTTTATGTGCAACTGATAAATTATTAATTCTTGATGAACCATTTACCGGACTAGATCGAAGCACAACAGTATCATTATATAAATTACTTGATAAAATAAACAAAGAACTTGGAGTAACAATCATAATTGTTTCGCACTTTAAAGAAGAAATAATTGATCACGCTAATAAGATAGTTCAACTTGAACAATCCAAAGTATTTTGTGGAACTCCTGAAGAGTATAAAGATATGTATATAATAAATAAAACGACAAGTAATATTGAAAGGGGTGAAAATAATGAGTAATTTATTTGAGAATTTAGACATTATTAAATACCCACTATTAGTTGGAATACTACTTTCCTTAACAGCTGCAATATTAGGCGTTGTTTTAGTCTTAAAGCGTTATTCTATGATTGGTGATGGATTAAGCCATGTTAGTTTTGGTGTGTTTGCTGTAATCATGGCTCTAACACCACTTGTCGATGAAATGGTAACATACCTTGCGATACCAGTAGTAATGGTTATAGCGTATATTTTACTTAGAATTGGCGAAAGTACTAAAATAAAAGGTGATGCGGCCATTGGATTGATATCAAGTGCGGCACTAGCAATAGGTTATTTCGTAGGTTCACTTAGTGAAGGATTTACCAAAGATATTAATAGTATGATGTTTGGTAGTATTGTTCTCGCTAGTAGAAAAGACTTCTTTGTAATTTTACCTGTTTCATTACTCGTGATATTTATTTTTGTATTCTTCTATAATCGTATTTTCTGTGTTACTTTTGATGAAGAATTTGCGAAGGCAACAGGAATTAAAACAAAAATATATAATATGATTTTTGCGTTATTTACAGCTGTTACTGTTGTAATTGGTATCAAAATTATGGGAGCACTACTAATATCAAGTTTAATTATTTTACCAGCACTTTCAGCAATGCAAGTATTTACAAAATTCAAGAAAGTTATAGTTGCATCAGCTATTATCTCTGTAGTATGTTTCATTGTTGCTTTCTTTGCGTTTGCTAATTATTCTTCAGCATCAAGTGTTGTTATTGTAAACTTAATTGTTTTCGTAGTATTTTCTATAGTAGGAACAATTAAAAGAAGATTAGTTAAAGCATAATATGAATGAACAAAAACTAGAATATGCTAAAAACAAAGTAAATGATCCTAATATAAATATTTCAATTGGTATTCAAAAAGAAAAAATACTTCATAAAATATTGAAGTATTATATTGAAGAAGATAATAAATATCACGAAATTAGAGTAGATAGAATGTATGCAGATATAAAGGTTGATAGCCATATATATGAAATACAAACACAAAACTTTAATATGTTACGACACAAACTTGATGTATTTCTACCAAGTTATCAGGTAACAATTGTATACCCAGCTTCAAGAATCAAAACACTTTATGTAATTGATGAAAATGGAGAGTTAGTTAAAACCTCTAAATCACCAAAAAAAGGTACACCATTTAGTGTACTTCCCGAACTTTACAAAATAAAGAATTATTTAACAAATTCCAATCTCAATATTAAAGTTATATATTTAGATATGGATGAGTATCGTACGCAAACATCTAAAAAGCATTATCGTTCTAAAGGCTATGAAAGGTACAAGCAAGTACCACTTTCAATAGTTAAAGAGTATGAATTAAAAGATAAAGATGATTACATAAAACTACTTGATGAATATGATATAATGGATTCATTTAAAGCATTAGATTTTAGTAAAATAACAAAATTAAGCTATCATAAAGCAACAGCAGCCATTCAAACATTAAAATCACTAGATGTAATCAAACTATCTGGAAAAGATGGAAGAAAAAATATTTGGAAAGTAAATAGATAAAGTTAGAGCTAGTTCAGTGAATTAGCTCTTTTAAAATAAGAAATAAAAAAACTCACACTCCGTGAGTTAATCTTTTAAGTTTTGGGCTATAGCTTTTGATAATTGGTCAGCACAACTAGTTGAACGTGAACCACAAACATTACCAGAAAGAATTTTCATTGCATTAGCAGCATCTGCACCTTCAAGTAACTTGGATATAGCAGAAAGATTACCAGGACAACCTCCTTGAAAATGTAAGTTGTGAATTTTTCCTTCATCATCTATATCAAAACTTATTTGTCTAGAACATACACCAACAGGGGTGTAGGTAATGTGTTTCATAATATCACCTCATAGTAAGTATTATACAATATGTCAGTTTTCTTTGCAAAACTTTTGCAATGTGGTATAATATATACAATATGTTGAAAGGAAGTATATCAATGATTTATTTTGACAATGCATCAACAACCAAACCAGATCCGGTTATTATAGATTTATATACAAAAATTAATAATGAATATTGGTATAATGAAAGTAGTACTCACCAATTAGGAATTACATCTAAAACATTACTAGATAGGGCTACGGTTTCAATTTGTCATACCCTAAATTTAAAAAATAAAAAAATAGTATTTACTGGTAGTGCAACAGAAGCCAATAACCTTGCTATATATGGAATATGCAAGCCATATGTTAATCAGCACAAACATATCATTACATCTAAAGTAGAACATCCTTCCGTTTTAGAATGTTTCCAAGATTTAGAAAAACAAGGTTTTAGCGTAACATACTTAGATGTAGATGAAAATGGAATTGTTGATTTAGAAATGTTAAAAAATAGCTTAACAAAAGATACCATTTTAGTTTCTATTATGTGGGTAAATAATATAATTGGTAGCGTTCAACCAATTAAAAAAATAAAAGAAATATTAAAGGATTATCCAAGAGTTAAATTTCATAGTGATTTAGTTCAAGGAATAACTAAACTTGTTCCGGATTTTGATTTAAATGACTTAGACTTAATGACTTTCACTGCTCATAAGTTACACGGTTTAAAAGGTACGGCTGTACTAATTTTAAATGATAAAATAAATTTAGAAAAAATCACTAAAGGTGGTCACCAACAAAATAATATGCGCGGTGGTACAGTTGATGTAGCAGGTGCCGTTTGCCTTGCAAAAACACTAGAACGCGAAAATAGCGGGGTAAGTGATCGTTTAAATACGGTAAATAAATTATATAATTATTTAATTGATGAATTAAGCAAGTTACCTTATATTATTATTAACAATAGTAAAAAAGAATATTCGCCATATGTATTAAACTTTAGTTTAAAAAATCTTAAAGGGGAAACCTTTATGCATTATATGGAACAATACCAAATATATTTAGGGTATGGTTCAGCATGCAATGCGAAAACAAAAACTTTAGAAAATACTTTAATGGCTGTTTATAATGATACTGTAAGAGCAAGTAATGCGGTTAGAATAAGTCTATCAGCAGAAAATACAATAGATGAAGTAAAATACTTTATCCAAAAATTAAAAGAAATAGGAAGTAAGTAATATGGAAGATCACATTTTAATAAGATATGGAGAATTAAGTCTTAAAAAAACTAATCGTAGGCAGTTTGTCCAAAAAGTAACAAATAGTATTAAAAGAGCTTTAAAAGATTTTGAAGCCTTAGAATATGAATCGCGTGGTATGCGTTTTTATATTCACTTACATAATACACCATCAACTGATGTTATAAAGGTTTTACAAAGAATCCCGGGTTTATATTCATTTAGTGTTGTTGAACGTGCAAACTCTAATATTGATGACATATGTGTCTCTGCCAAAAGTTTAGTTGAAAATGAATTAAAAGAAGGTAAAAAGACATTTAAGGTAGAAACTAATAGAGCTGATAAAAACTTTCCAATGACATCTCTTGAAATATCAAAGGAAGTAGCAAGATATTTATTCAAGAATATTCCTAATTTACAAGCTGATGTTCATAATCCCGATTTCACACTTGATTTAGATGTTAGAGTTGAAGGAGCATTCCTTTTCACTAAAACATACATGGGAATGGGAGGACTTCCAGCAGGTTCATTAGGTCGTGCTACGCTTATGATATCTGGAGGAATTGATAGTGTTGTGGCAGGCTACTTAACAATTAAAAAAGGTGTATCAATTGATGCAATTCATTATGCCTCACCGCCATATACAAGTGATATGGCTCTTCAAAAAGTTATTGACTTGTTAGAAATTATTGCTCCATATACCGAATATCAAAGTATAAATCTTTATGTAGTTCCGTTTACAAAACTTCAAAGTGCAATATATGAACACGTAAGAGAAGATTATGGAATTACTATTATGCGCCGTATGATGTATCGAATTGGGGAAAGAATAACAAATGAACGTGGTAATTTAGCAATTGTCAATGGCGAAAACATAGGTCAAGTTGCAAGCCAAACCCTAGAAAGTATGAATACAATAAATAGTGTTGTAAAAATTCCTGTCATTAGACCACTCGCAACCTTTGATAAATCAGAAATTACGGATATTGCGGTGAAGATTGGCACATATGAAACATCAATTAAACCATATGAAGATTGCTGCACTGTGTTTGTTCCTAAACATCCTCAAATTAAACCAATGATTAAAATTGCGGAAAGAGAAGAACAAAAATTTGATTATGAAAGTTTAATTGATGAAGCATGCACAAATGTTGAAAGAATTGTAATTAAGGCTAACCGTCATTACGATTATATAAATAAAAAACTTTCAGTAGATGAAAAACTAGCAGAACTTATTTGACATTATTTACCAAATAAAAAATGTTTAAATCTTCAAATTTAGTACATACTATTTTTGAGGAGGAGGTGAAATAATGAATAGCTCATCTTACAGAAACAAAACTGCAGTTCCAGCAGCTAATGGTGCAATCGCTCAAATGAAGAACGAAATCGCTAGTGAATTAGGTGTAAATCTTGGTCCTGATGCAACAGCACGTCAAAACGGTACAGTAGGTGGTGAAATCACTCGTCGTCTAGTATCTATGGCTCAATCTCAATTAGGTACAAAATAATAATGACTAATTGAAAGTGTATAAGGTAGATGTTATAAAATATAACATTTACCTCATGCACTTTTTTCTTTTGAAAACATTTACATCATTACTTGCATTCTTATGAATAGAAATATATTTTTTTATATGATAAAATAAATAAGGCAGGTGATTTAAATGAGTAGTTTTCAGATATTAATGTATGCCTTTGGAGGTATGGCTATTTTCCTTTACGGTATATATATAATGGGGGATGCCTTAAAAGGTCTTGCAGGGAATAGACTAAGAACAATAATAGAAAAATCCACAAATAAAGTATGGAAAGGAATTCTAGTTGGTTTTGTTCTTACCGCAATAATTCAATCATCATCAGGTTTAACCGCAATAGTTATCAGTTTGATTGCAGCGGGACTTATGACACTACCTCAAGCTATCCCAGTAATAATGGGAGCGAATATAGGAACCACAGTAACTTCTATTTTAGTTGGTTTTGATATTGGTGGAATATCATTAATATTTGTAACAATAGGTGTTATAATTGTTTTCTTTATTAAACAAAAGAAAATACATTATATGGGTCTTACTATCCTTGGATTCGGATTACTTTTCTTCGGTCTTGATACAATGGATTTAGGATTAAAAGAAATAGTAAATAATCCATCATTTACCGATATTGTAAAAACACTAGATAATCCAGCTTTAGGCATTCTAGCCGGTGTAGTACTTACAGCAGTAGTTCAGTCGTCATCAGCTTTAATTGCGATTGCACAACAAATATATGCGACCCCACTTGCTAGTGGAGCACACAGTATTTCTCTTATCGCAACCATTTCAATTATTATAGGTTCAAATATTGGTACTACAGTTACAGCACTTTTATCGTCACTTTCTTCATCAAGAAACGCCAAACGTGCTGCTCTTGCTCATCTATTATTTAATATAACAGGTTGTATTATTTTTGTTATTCTATTATATCCATTTAGCAATTTAATGCAAATGATGGAGGATAACATCCCATATTTTACAAAAAACCCTGCACATGTAATTGCGGTTGTACACATTATATTCAATGTTGTGACTACATTTGTTCTTTGTTGGTTTGTAAGGCTATTAGTTAAAATAGTTGAAAGAATAATTCCACTTACAGAATCAGAAAAATTAATTAAAGGTGTGGATAAATTAGAACCATCATTAATTGAACAAGCTCCTGTGTTAGCTATCGCAAATGCGAAAAAAGTTACAATAGACATGTTCCAAATTGTTTTACAAATGTTTGATGATACTAAAAAGTATATTAATGGTAATGATAATAAACTATTTAATCGTATAAATAATTTAGAAGATGTAACTGATAATTACGATAATAAACTTCATGACTACCTAGTTAAAGTATCTAGTTCAACACTTAGTTTTGTGGCTATTCATGAACAAGCAATTTGCTTTGATACAATTAGAGATTTAGAGCGTATTGCCGACCACTTATTAAATCTTGCAGAATTCATGGAGGAACGTTATAGTAATAACTATATTTTCCAAGATGAAACATTAAATATGCTTAATCATTTATTAGAACTACTAACCGCAATGATTAATGATGCTTATGTCTCATTCAAAAACAACGACAAGAAAAGTGCAAGAAGAGTTAGAGCAACAGAACCTCAAATAGATGAATTAGAGAAAAAATATAGAAAAGCTGAAGTAAGTATCCTAACTAGTGGCGTCACTAACATTCTAAATGCGGACTTACACTTTGTTGATATTCTTGCCAATCTTGAACGTATTGGTGATCATTGCAATAATATAGCTGATAATATATTATTTGAAAGTCTTCACGACATAGAAGATGAAAATAACATAGATTTAAACATGTCTAAGTAATTAGATGTGTTTTTCTTTCCTCAATAATAATTTAATAATTAAAGATAAAAGAGCTAATGTGTATAATAAATTAATTCTTTTAATTTCACATTTATTGCGTAAAAGTTCTAAATGTGGTATATTATAACTAATTAGATTAGGTAGGTGCATAATGAAATATTCTAGTGAAATGTTAAGAGGAAATACCGAAACCATAACTCTTGCAATACTAATAAAAGGAGACAGTTATGGTTATGCCGTACTAAAGAGTATTAACGACCAAGGTGGTGGTATTTTCGACTTAAAAGATGCAACAATTTATACAACAATTAAAAGAATGGAAAATGATGGTTTGATTACTACTTACTGGGGTGATGATTCTTCAACCGCAAGACGAAAGTATTATCATATTACTGATAAAGGCAAAAAGTATTATGAAGAAAAATTAATTGAGTGGCATGAGGTTAATCACGTTTTAAATAATTTAATTAAAGGGGGATCCGATAATGAATAATTTAAAAACCATTAATAAAATTAAAAGAACAGTTGATCGTAAATTTTCATATTATCCAGAAACTAAAGAAGTCTTAGATTTAAAAGAAGAATTGTTATCAATAATGATGGATAAATATAATGATTTAGCAGATGTTCCAGAAAAGCAAAAATATCGTGAATGTATGGAGATTATGTCTTCATATAAAGAAGTTTTACATGATATTGAAATAAAATCTTCACATCCAATTTTCAAGAATAAAATGCTTGCTTTTAGCATTTTTGGAACTATTTATTTTTTAACAGTTGTTATTGTATATTTGGCCATTAGTCAATTTGTCGTACATAGTTATCGCAGTACTTGTAGTATTGTTGTTATCCCAAGTATTATCTTTGTGTTAATAACTGCTATATATATGTTTATATACTGTAAAAAGATGAAACTGGAAGTATTAACTCGAATTTGTTTAGGATTATCATTCTTCGCACTTGCGGTTACATTATATGTAGTGCCTTGTTTTTTTCTTGCTACAGTTAAACATATATATATATGGCACCCATCATGGCTGGTTTTTTTAGCAGTAGGATATATATATCTTTTAGTAGATAAATTAGTATATCCACATAGTTCTCCTAAAATGAGATTACTTAGAAACTGCTTAAATTTACTTGCTTTAGTTACAACAATTTATTTAACCATTTCTTTCTTTATTGGTTATTGGAGTGTAACTTGGTTAATATTTGTTGTATGCTTATTAGGTTGTGAAGTCTATATCTTGTTATATATGAAGAGTAAACTATAAGGTGAAATATGAAAGTAATACAATCAGTTCAAAACGATATAATCAAAAATATAGATAAATTAAATGATAAGAAAACACGCATTAATAAACAAAAATTTGTTGTAGAAGGGTATCATTTAGTTGAGGAAGCTTACAATCACGCATTATTAGAAGCTATCTTAACAACCAAAGAAGAAGATTTTAAAAAATATCAAAATATTGACCAGTATTTAGTAAATGATCAAATTATTAAAAAACTATCTAGTACAGTCAATCCACAAGGTATAATTGGAATTGTTAAAATGCCTAAAGTATTACCACTTGACTTAACTAAAAAAAATATTAAAATAGTATTACTAGAAAGTATAAACGATCCGGGTAATTTAGGTTCAATTATTAGGACAGCCGCAGCTCTTGGCTATGATGCCATATATATGTCTAGTGATACTGTTGATATATATAATGAAAAAACTTTACGAGCAACTCAAGGAGCAATTTTCAAGATTCCTTTCTATTATGGTTCTTTAATTAATGCGGTAAAAAAACTAAAACAAAATGGAATTAAGTGTATCGGCACCAATCTTAAAAAATCAATTAGCATTGATAACTTTGTAAAAGAAAAGAAATTTAGTATCTGTTTTGGTAATGAAGCAAGAGGAATGTCAGAAGAACTATCTAATATGATGGATGTCAATGTGAAAATCCCTATGGAAAATAAAGTTGAATCCCTTAATGTTCTTTCAGCATCAAGTATTGTAATGTATACCCTTAAATAGTTTAGGATATAATATAGAAGGTGATTATATGATGTATGATGTAATTATAATAGGTAAAGGTCCTGCAGGCATATCAACAAGTCTTTATGCAAGAAGAAGTAATTTAAATGTATTAGTTATTGGTTTAGATGATAGTGCTTTATTAAAGGCTAAGGTAATTGATAATTATTATGGTACTCCCCATATTGATGGTAAAGAGTTACTCCAAAATGGTATTACTCAAGCTATGAATCTTGGAGTAGAAATTAAAACTGAAGAAGTAATATCAATTAGAAAAACTGAAAGTAACGAATTCCCACAATTTGAAGTAACTACACTTACTAATAAGTATTTATCAAAAGCAGTAGTTATCGCAAGTGGTACTAAACGTACACTTCCAGATATTGCGAACTTAAAAGAATATAAAGATAAAAACTTAAGTTATTGTGCAGTTTGTGATGGTTTCTTTTATCGAGGCAGAACTGCTTATGTGTTAGGTGATGGAACATATGCGGTGAGCGAAGCTTTAGAACTTGAAAAAAATGCAAAAGAAGTAGTAATTCTAACAAATGGTAAAAACTTAACAGTAACTAGTAATAAGATTAAAGTTGAAACTAGAAAAATAAAAGCCTTCAAAGGTGAAGATAGATTATCACAAATAGTATTTGAAGATGAAGATACCATAAATGTTCCAAGCTTATTTATTGCCTGGAAGAATGCAGGTGGATATGATTTTGCGAGAAAACTTGGAGCCTCCATTCAAAATGATAAAATAGAAGTAAACCCAAAAATGGAAACTAGTATTCCTGGCTTATATGCTTGTGGTGATGTAGTTGGTTCTCCTTTTCAAGTAGCTAAAGCCGTATATGAAGGTGAAATTGCTGGCACAAATTGTAGTGATTATTTAAAAAATAATAGAAATGCATAATAAAAAGCGATTAGATATCATATCTAACCGCTTTTTTTGATTAAAGATGTGCTTTAATTTTTTCTTCTACATCACTTTCAGATTTAAAACCTACAAATTGATCAATGACTTTACCTTCTTTAAACATAATTACGTGAGGAATACTATATATACCATATACTTCACATAAATGGTGGTTGTCATCAACATTTACTTTTACCACTTTTAAGTCACTGTAATTTTCGCTAACCTTTTCTAATACTGGCTTTAGCATTTGACAAGGTCCACACCAATCAGCATAGAAATCGACAACTGTTAATTTAGGCTCATCTAAAACTTCTTGTTTAAATTCATTTTCATTTATTTGTTTCATAAATTCCTCCTTAATAGTGTTTGTAAAATAAGATTAATTATACATTAAAGCAACTACCACCGATGAATTCTCGTAGTAAAGAATTACAAGGAATAATACTCTCATCATCAATTGGTCTAAAATATTTTAGATATTTAATTAAACGATTGGCTACTAGATATTCAGGATCAGTTGGTTTGATTTCACGTAATGCAGGAAGAGCATGCGTTCTTAATACCGCGAGTTCATAAGTTAACTCAGAATTAAAGACATAGTTGGCACCTTCTTGATTTGGATAAATCCATCTGAACTCACCTTCGCGAACAGATTGCCACATGTCAATAGTACCAGCAGCTGGACAATTTCTAAATTTCATGTCTCTAACTATTCTTCTAATTAAGCGTAAATCAGTAGTACTTAATGGTGAATGATTGTCAATGTTAATCTGAACTTGTGGAGCTATATAAATTTTAAATTTTTGATGTTTTGGAATTGATGAAGTAAGTTTTTCATTTAAGGCGTGAATACCTTCAATAATGATTGGGCTATTAGCATCAACTCTTATAGTTGGACCTGCTTCTCTTTTACCAGTAGTAAAATTAAAGTATGGAAGAGTGACTTCTTCACCATTAATAAGGTCAAATAAATTTTGATTGAATAATTCAATATCCAAAGTATTGATATGTTCTAAATCAACATTTTCAATAGTTGTATTTTGAATTCTTGCAATTTCAGATTTAGTAAGATAATAGTTATCCATTGAAATCATTACAGGATTAATACCTCTTGACATTAACTCAATTCTTAAACGATTACAGAAAGTGGTTTTACCACTAGAACTAGGACCAGCAATACAGATTAGACGAATATTCTCAATATCTTTATGAATAATTTCACCAAGTTCCGCAAGCATATTTGTGTGTTTAGTTTCACACATTTGAATGAAATCTACAATATTACCCGATTCAATTTTTTGGTTAATATCAACAATGGTTTGAGTCTTTGTTTTTTGTCCCCAAATGTATGCTTGTTTTAACGTTTTACCATAAGTTGATTCTTCTGAAAATTCTGGTATTTTAGCATTTAACTCATAGCGTGGATATTGAATAATTAAACCTGGACTGTAAGGACGAATAATATAATTCTTCAAGCATCCCGTTGATGGAACTACATATCCATGCATATAATCATAGTAATCGCCAATTTTATGAAGGTGAATATTACTATCAGGTCGATATTTTAAAATAGCAATTTTATCAGTATGGCCATATTTAGTATATATATCAATAGCTTCTTGAGTAGTTACAGTAACACGTTCTATAGGAAGATTTAAAGAAATAATTCTATTTACTTCTCTTTTAATGTCTTCACAAAACTTAGTTAAATGAACAGTTTTATCAAGGATCTGACAAAAGATTGAACGAGATACGTTATAACTAAATCTAATCTTTAAAGTAGGATAAAGGCTGTGACATGCCATCGCAATAACAAGTCTTAAACTTGCTTCATACGCCTTTCCACCTTCAATATTGTCAAGACCAATAAACTGAATTTTGGCGTTATTTTGCTTTTCAGTTAATGCAAATCGTAGCTCTTTAATTTGACGATTAATCTTACACACGCAGTAGTTTGTTTTTTCGCTTTCTGGTAAAAGGTCAAGAACGCGTGTTCCTTCTTGTACTTCTACATTTTGATTGTTGATGTTGATGTTTATCATAAATCAACCCCCTTTCGTTTCTTTATATATATTATATCAAAAATTGAAAATAATTCAAGTAATTGAATATATGATAGGAAAAATTCATTAATTAAAATATAAATTATAGAATCCATAAATAGTTTTATTTGACTTTTAATTATCATTTATGGTATAATAATGATGTAATAAGTTATGGTGGTGAGCATTTAAATGGCTCACCTTTTAAATGTATAGGAGCATAGTATAATGATTAATTTAGAAGAAATGAAAAAATTAGCTCTACCAATAATTGAAAAATATCATAAAATATTGGTTAGTCTAAAAAAAGTAAAAGAATTTGGTATCAACAAAATAGTATTTACCATTGATGATCCTGAAACCTTTATTTTAGATATTGATGAAGTAGCATCAATTAATGAAGAAATATTAGATGCAATTAATGATTTAATTCCTGATGGCTATTATCTTGAAGTATCTAGCTTAGGGGCAGAACGTGAACTAATAACTGATGAAGATTATAAACGTGCAATTAATCAGTATATATATGTTTCAACATATCAAAAAGTAGAAAATGCTAGCAACTTAAAAGAGTTTTACGGATATTTAAAATCTTATGATGATGAAAAAATAATAATAGATGCTATCATTAAAACAAGAACTAAGGAAATAATAATAACACGTAGTAATATTGCGAAAATAAGACTCGCAGTTAATTTTAAGGAGAGTGAAGAAAATGATTAGTAAAGGATTTTATGAAGAACTTGAAGTTATAGCCAATGAAAGACACTTAGATTTACAAGATGTATTTAAATCAGTAGAAACAGCATTGATTAAAGCCTGTCAATTAGAAGGCGCAAAAGGTGAAATTAATATAGAATTCAATGAAGAACAAAAGAAAATAAGAGTTTTCCAAACTTTCCATGTTGTTGAAGAAATTGATCCTGAAGGTCCGGAAGGTCAAATTTTACTTGATGAAGCTAAAGAAATGCGTGCAAGAGTTAAAGTTGGTCAAGACTTTAGAACAGAGATTAGTATTGGTTCAATCGGACGTAAAGGCGCAACTCGTTTCAAACAAATTTTCATTCAAAGTTTAAAAGAACTAAGTGGTAAGAGAGCATACGAATATTTCAAAGATAAAGAAGGCGAAATCATTACCGCAACAATTATTAGTGTTAATAACCATATAGTTGTTTTAAATATTGGAATGGATACAAGTACAATTTTACCTATTGATGAAACACTACCTGGTGAATCATATCAAGTAGGCACACAATTAAAGGTATGTATAACTAAAGTTGAAGAAACTGGTCGTGGCCCTAAAGTATTTGTTTCACGCACACACCGTGATATTATTAAACGTTTATTTGAAACTTATATTCCTGAAATCGCAAGTGGCGTTATTGAAGTTATTGCGATTGCACGTGAACCAGGAAGTAGAACTAAAATAGGTATTAAGTCTAATAACATCAATGTTGATGCGAAAGGAGCATGCCTTGGCCCATCAGGAAGTAGAATCAAACAAATTAATGAAGCCCTAAATGGCGAAAAAATTGATATTTTTGAATGGAATGATAATCCAATTAAATTAATAGCTGAGGCTCTTACGCCTGCTAAAGTTATCAGTGTTCTAACTGATGAAGAAGAAAAGAAATGTATTGCGATTGTCCCTGATAATCAATATTCACTTGCGATTGGTAGAGGCGGTCAAAATGCTCGTTTAGCTTCTCAAGTTACAGGCTGGAAAATAGATATCAAGAATGAAGATAAAGCATATGAATTAGGCATTAAATTTAAACCTAATGTTTACACTATTTAGGTGATATATGGCCGAAGTAAATAAAGTAAAAAAAGTTCCACTTCGTAAATGTGTTGTAACAAACGAACAACACCCTAAAATGGAAATGTTTCGAGTAGTTAGAACGCAAGAAGGTAGTGTTGTGCTAGATGCTACTGGCAAAGTAAGAGGACATGGTGCTTATGTTTGTAAGAAAAAATCTGCTGTCTTAGCATCAATGAAAAAGAAAATTCTTGATCATCATTTAGAAACAGTAGTACCTGAAAATATATATAATGAAATGCTTGAAATTTTAGATAAAGAAGGTATTAAATAATTGGATAAAGTATGTAATTACTTAGGACTTGCGAAAAGGGCAGGTAAGCTTGTTGCTGGCACCGATGCAGTCTTGAAAAATTTAAATAAAAAACAAATTAAATTAATATTTGTGGCGAGTGATTCATCACTTTCCACTATCGATAAGGTAGAAAAAAAAGCTTTCTTCTACCAAATCCCTGTAATAAAAAAATATTCAACTGAAGAAATTGGAACAAGCATTGGATCAAATAATCCTAAAGTAATAGGAATTACTGATACCGGCTTTACTAAAGCAATTAAAGTTGAATTAGAAAGAAAAGGTGACTAAAATGAAAGTCAAAGAATTAGCAGAAATCTTTAAAATATCATCTTCTGAATTATTAAATCTTTTACCAAATGTTGGTGTCGATGTATCAGCCAAAGAAGAAACTATGGTTGATAAAGACGTAGAAAAGAAACTTGCTAAGCGTTATGGCGTGCCATATCCATTTAAGAAGGTAGTTCCCGCAAAACCAAAGGTAGCGCCTCAAGTAAAGACTCAACCAAAAGTCGAGGAACCTAAAAAGATAGAAAAGAAAAAGGAAGAACCCAAAGCAGCCTTAAAGCCTAAAAAAGAAGAAAAGAAACAACCAGAAGTAAAAAAGGCGGCTCCCGCAAAACCAAAGGTAGAGTCTCAAGTAAAGGTAGAAGAACCAAAAAAAGTAGAAGAACCTAAAAAAGAGGAAAAAGTAGTAGTTAAACCAATAATTGATGAAATTGTTCAACCACGTGTTGATGAAGCTACACTTGAAAAATATCAAGAATTTTTAGAAGATGATGAATATAATATTACTCGTGAAGCTAAAAGCTTAAGAAGAAAAAACAACCAAGCGGAAGAAGCGATAAAAGTTAAAAAGAAAAATAGTAACAAAAATCGTCATGAAAAAGCTAAAGAAAAAAGAACAAGTAATATTCCAAACAAAGAAGAAAAGAAAGATCACGTTTTATATTATGAAAATGGCATGAACGTAAGTGAAATTGCTAAGGCAATGAATATTAGTGTAACTGAGCTTGTTAAAAAATTATTTGTTTCGATGGGTATTCTTGCTAATGCAACTCAAAGTTTAGATCGTGATACTGCTGAACTTATCGCAATAGAATATGATTATGAAATCAAAGATAAACAAATCACTGACATGACAAGATTTGATGAAATGTCGTTTGAAGATAATGAAGAAGACCTTGTAACCAGACCTGCTATCGTAACAATTATGGGTCACGTTGATCATGGTAAAACAACGTTACTTGATACAATTCGTAGTAGTCATGTTGTTAGTGGTGAAGCTGGTGGTATTACCCAACACATTGGTGCTTACCAAGTTGAAAAGAATGGTCATATAATTACTTTCATAGATACTCCGGGACATGCTGCCTTCACCGAAATGCGTGCTCGTGGTGCCCAAATTACTGATATTGTTGTCTTAGTGGTTGCGGCTGACGATGGTGTTATGCCTCAAACTAAAGAAGCGATTGAACATGCTCAAGCAGCTGGCGTTCCAATCATTGTTGCAGTAAACAAAATGGATAAACCAGGCGCATCACCAGATAGAATCAAACAAGAATTAACTGAATACAATCTACTTGCTGAAGATTGGGGTGGAGATACCATCTTTGTTCCAATTTCTGCACTAACTGGTAAAGGTGTAGATGAATTGCTTGAAATGATTGTTTTATTAAGTGACATGAAAGAATATAAAGCCAACCCTAATCGTTTAGGTATTGGTACAGTAATTGAGGCTAAACTTGATAAAGGTAAAGGTCCAGTCGCAACACTTCTTGTTCAAAATGGTACAATTAAAGTTGGTGACATTGTTGTAGTAGGTAACACTTATGGTAAGATTAGAGCAATGCAAAATGAATTAGGTCAATCAATTAAATCAGCAGGTCCATCTAAACCAGTTGAAATCACAGGTATTATGGAAGTTCCATTTGCTGGTGAAAAATTCTTAGTTATCAATGATGAACGTAAAGCAAAAGAAATTGCTGAAACTAGATCATTCAACAAATTTAGTCAAGAAAAAGGTATCGGCAAAGCTGCATCTTTAAATGATATCTTTAAAAATCAAGAGGATGAATCAATCAAAAATCTAAACTTAATTATTAAATGTGATGTACAAGGCTCAATTGAAGCTATCAAAGGCTTACTTGAAAAAATCAATATTGAAGGAACTAAAATCAATGTTATCAGTGCCCGTGTTGGTGGAATCACTGATAATGATATTAGTTTAGCCATTGCTTCTAAAGCTATCATCATTGGCTTTAATATTAGACCGCTTGCTCAAATAACAGATATTGCGAAAGAAAAAGGTGTAGAAATTAGATTATATAATATAATCTATAAATTACAAGAAGATATTGAAAAAGCTGTTAAAGGTATGCTTGATCCAGTATATGAAGAAAAATCAGCAGGTCAAGCTGAAGTTCGTGAAATTTATAAAGTAAGTAAAGTTGGAACAATTGCAGGTTGCTATGTTTTAAGTGGTAGTATTGTTCGTAACGGTGGTGTACGTGTTATTCGTGATAGCATCGTTGTATATACTGGCAAAATAGGCTCCTTAAAACGTTTCAAGGATGATGCAAAAGAAGTTAAAGCAGGTTACGAATGTGGTATTACCATTGAAAACTATAACGACGTTAAAGTTGGAGATGTCTTAGAATGCTTTGTTATGGAAGAAGTAGAAAGGAATTAAAATGTCATATCGTATCGATAGAATAGAAAAAATGATAGAAAAAGAATTAGCTTTAATCTTAAGAGATGAAGCTAAAAATGAATTATTAAAATATGTATCAGTTACAAAAGTAACAGTAACAAATGATTTATCGCTTGCGACAATCTGGTATACAGTTTTAGGTAGTCAAAACGAAAAAGAAGCAACATCTAAACAATTAGTTAGTGCTAGCGGCTTTTTAAGAAGTGAACTTGCTCACCGTTTAGATTTACGCAAAACTCCAGAACTTCGTTTCAAATATGATGAATCGTTAGAATATGGTAATCGTATTACCGCAATCTTAGATAGCTTAAAAAAATAAGGGAGAAAACATATGGACCATTCACAAGTTTTAGAGAATATTAAAATAAAACTATCACTTGTTCCTAAAAAACCAGGATGTTACCAAATGAAAGATGAACATGGTAATATCATTTATGTAGGAAAAGCTAAAATTCTTCAAAATAGATTAAAGAGTTATTTTACAGGTTCTCATGACGCCAAAACCACAAAAATGGTCCAAAATGTTTATGATTTTGAATATATTATAACAAGTAGTGAACTTGAAGCATTCTTGTTAGAATTAAACTACATTAAAGAATATCGTCCTAAATATAACATTATGCTAATGGATGATAAAACATACCCTTATATTGTGATTACTTCAGAAGAACATCCACGTTTAATTATGACAAGAGATGTAAAATTAAAAGGAAAAAAGAGACCATTAAAAATTTATGGTCCTTTTCCTAACGCTAAAGCTTGTCGTGATACCGTTGAAGTATTGAATAAAATATATCCCTTTAGAAAATGTCACACTATCCCTAAAAAAAGTTGTTTGTATTATGACATGAAACAGTGCCTTGCTCCATGTATAAATAGTGTTGATAAAGATGAATATTCACAAATTATCAATAAAGCAAATGAAGTATTATCAGGTAGTAATCAACAACTTTTAAAAGAAATGAATAACAAAATGAATACTGCTGCTGAAAACCTTCAATTTGAAGATGCTATTGAATATCGTAATATTATTAATAGTATTAATGAATTACTAACACCTCAAAAGATGTCAATTCAAGATGGTAGAAATCGCGATATATTTGGCTATTTTGTGAAAGATGGAGTTGTTTGTGTCCAAATACTACATATGCGTTCCGGTAAATTAATTGAACGTAGTGGTGAAGTTTTTGATATTATTGATAATCTAAATGATATCCTTTGTGAATATTTATATCAATTCTACGATTCTGATGCCGTAGTAAAACCTTCAGAACTTTTGATACCATATATTGAAGGATATGAAATACTAAAAGAGGCTCTTGATTTAAATGTGATAGTCCCAGTTAAAGGAATAAAAAAACAACTAGTCAATTTAGGCTGTGAAAATGCTCAAAATAATCTAGAAAATATTCAAAAAATAAGATTAATTAAATTAAGTAAGACTACTAAACCACTAGAAGAACTATCAAAAATTCTTAATATTGAATATCCTAAAGTAATTGAAATATTTGATAACTCTAATATATCAGGCGCATCACCTGTAAGTGCGATGGTTACCTATATTGATGGAGTACCATCACCTAAAGATTATCGTAAATATAAAGTAAAAACCGTAGATGGAGCAGATGACTACCATACAATGCAAGAGGTAATTGAAAGAAGATATTCAAGACTTCAAAAAGAACAAGGAAGATTACCTAATTTAATTATTGTTGATGGGGGTAAACCTCAAGTAAGAGCAGCAAGAGAAATCTTAAATAAGCTAGGATTAAACATAAATTTAATAGGGCTTGCGAAGGACGACAAGCACCGTACTGATATGATTATAACTAGTAAGCTTGAAGAAGTAAAACTTGATAAAAGTAGTAATACTTTCCTAATCCTTACCGCAATGCAAGATGAAGTACACCGTTTCGCAATTACTTATTTTAAACAAACACATAGCAAAAATACCTTTACCTCAATTTTTGATGATATTAAAGGTATTGGTAAAAAAAGAAAACTAATTCTTATGAAAGAATTTGATAATTTAGAAGAATTATCCCATGCTTCAGTTGACAAACTTAAAGCTTTAGGTTTTCCTAAAGAACTAGCAATGGAAATTATAGAAGTAGTAAATAGTCGTGACCAATCTTAACCCTTACGCATAAAATAAAATGAAAGTGTGGGGATTAGATGCATAATACTAAGTTCTTAACTAGTCGAGAGCGTGAGATCTTCGAGTTATTGGTTGAAAATTATGATACTGATGAAATTGCTGACAAATTTAATATTAGTAGTAAAACCGTTAGAAATCATATTTCCAATGTTATTCAAAAACTTGGAGTAAAAGGACGCAGTCAAGCTATTTTAGAGTTGATAAAAATGAATGAAATTAAACTATAAAGAAAGGAGTGATGACTTTGATTAGCGTGTGTGGACAAATTAGAAAAATAAATTTAGACGAACGCATTTTTGAAATAAAAATCAAAAACAGAATTGAATTTTTCTATTTTAGCCGTAGCCAGTACAAAAGATTTAAGCCATACTTGCATGAAGGCCTATATGTTTTCTTTTTATGTAAAGAAGAAAGAACTATCAAATGTCATCGTTCAACAAGAGAAGTAATTAGTTTCACAAAAATGATAAGGCATACTTCCAAAGGCTTCATGACCTATTATGATATAGATATGATTAAAAAAGGCGTGAATAAACTTTTATCAAAAGATGCCTACCGTATGTTTATTGACTTAGAGTTTACAATGCCAAGTTTTTCGTATGTTCATGGTAGTGGCTTCAAACCTGAAATTATTCAGTATGGTATTTACCTAGAAGATAATGATGGTAACCTGGTGTTAACCGAACACGATAATGTATTACCACTTGATATAAATCGTATAACTGATAGAACATATAGCTTTTTAAACCTTACTGAAAAAGACTTTAAAAAAGCAAAAACATATAATCAATTCTACTATATGCTTAAAAATCTTCTAACATATTACCAACCAATAGTCTATGTTTGGGGACGCAATGATATATATGTTATTGATCTATCATGTGAAATGCACCATAAACCTAAAATACTAGAACGCAAACAAGTAGTAAATATAATGCAAGTAATAAAAAATTATTATAGTATTAAGTCTGATATAGGTCTTTTTAATGCCTATGAACTATTTGGTAAAAAAGCTCCTGCTCCTCAAGATCATGATTCATTACATGATGCGGTAGCAACATCAGAAGTATTTCATTTATTTTTAGAAGAAATAACCAAAAAGAATAATAAATAACCCTCACATTGTGAGGTTTTTATTTATAAGGATATTGATAAAAAATAAAATAGAGAACAAATAAAGAAAAATAAGGAACAAATAAGGAACGAAAAATTTGATTTTTGTTCCTTATTTTGTTATAATATACTTGGAGATGATAAATATGAAATTGGAGTTTAAATATACAAATCAACTTGTTAGTTACTTGTTAAATATCGAAAAGTATAAAACCGCTTTAGAATACTTGTACTTGCCAACGAGAACAAAGCAAAAATTAATGTATGATGCCAAACTTAAAAAAACACATTTTTCTACAAGTATTGAAGGAAATGTTTTATCTTTAAAACAAGTTGAAAATGTAATCAGTCAAAAGAATCAAATCAGTAAATTTGCTGCTGAAGTAGAAGTACAAAATTATTGGGATGCATTATCGTTTTTAGGAGAGGAAAAATCAAAAAAAACGCCATTATCTAAAGAATTCATTTATAAATTGCACGATATAATCGAAAGAAGTGGGAAACTTAAGAGAATAGAATTTAGAGGTCCTACTCCTCCAGGCGTTTTGTTTGCTGTATATGAGGATAAAACTAAATGTGTAGAATACATTCCACCAGAGTGGTGCGATATTGAACCATTAATTGATGAACTAATAGCTTGGTTTTACAATAATCAGTCTCTACCAACTCCAATTTTAGCAGCAATAACAAGTTATGCATTTGTTAGTATTCATCCCTTTTCTAATGGTAATGGTCGTACATCAAGAGCGCTTGCAACATATATTCTAATGATTAAAGATTACGATTTTAAAGGGTTTAATTCTTTTGAAGAATATTATATGAATGATCTTGAAGGATATTACAATTCGCTACAAATGGGGCTTCCTGCATTGTTTTATGACGAAAGAGAAAATCCACCACATTTAGAAGTATGGATAGAATATTTTTGCAAAATTATGTCCTTAAACGCTGAAAATATTTATCACCAAGCTAAAGAAGCTTCAACTAAGGACATAGCTAATGCATTAAATGGATTGTCTAAAAAAGATTTAATACTAGTAAGATATTGTTTAGAAAATAATATAACCATAGTGAAAAATAAAGAATTAGCCACATTATTTGGAGTAACTTCAAGAGCCATCTCGAAATGGATGGTAGAATGGGTTAATAAGAAATTATTAATACCTAATGGTGGAAACACTAGAATAACCAGTTATAAACTAGCAGATAAATACGCGCATTTAAAAATATCTGATATTGGTTTTACAAATTAAATTTTATCTATTAGTTAATAGTATGAAATAGGATTAGTGTAGAGCTAATCCTATTTTTCAAGTTATATCAATGTTTATATCAAATTACAAAAAGCGCTATTTACATTTATTTCGCATAATTATGTGCTATTCAACTACCAATAATCGTACTTTAGTTTAAGCCTTACCAATTATCTATAACAATAATTATAGACTATAAATATTTAGTACCAAAAATTTAAAAAGCATATAACAAATTAATCCGCAAAACTATTAACAAATAAAAGTTTTGCGGTTATAATAAAACATAGGAGTTGATAATATGATTAAAAGAGATTTATTATTAGAAAAAATAAAAGACTATAAAGATAAAGATATTATCAAAATAATTACAGGAATAAGACGTTCAGGAAAATCTTACTTATTATTTGAAATATATTATAATTATTTAATAGAAAATGGTATAGATAAACAACACATTATTTTAATAAATCTAGAATCTAAAAAGAATGAATATTTGAGAGATGCTAACAATTTATATAATTATATTGAACAAAATATCATTGATGATAAAAAGTATTATATTTTTATTGATGAAATTCAAATGGTAAATGAATTTGAAGATGTAGTTAATGGTATAAAAACAGATTTTAATTCGGATTTATACATAACAGGATCAAACTCAAAGTTATTATCTAGCGATATTAATACCAAATTACGTGGTAGAGGAATTGAAATTAAAGTATATCCATTATCCTTTAAAGAATATTATGAGAATGCTGGTGGTGATAAACAAAAAGCATTTAATGAATATATAATGTATGGGGGAATGCCTTATGTATCTATGCTAGATAAGGATTATGAAAAAATAGAATATTTAAAAATGCTAAACGAAACAATTGGATATAGGGATATTATTGAATATAATAATATTAAAAATGAAAATTTATTTAATTCATTAGTTGAATTGTTGTGCTCACAAATAGGTAGCACATTATCACCTAACAAAATTGCTAATACATTTAAATCAAATAATTTTAAAACTGTAGATAATGAAACTATAACAAAATATTTAAAGTGCATTTGTGATAGTTTCTTATTTTATAAAGTATCTAGATATGATTTAAAAGGAAAAAAGTATTTGAAGAGCTTAAATAAATACTATGTTTGTGATATGGGTTTAAGAAATGAAAAAATTAATTTTAGACAAATTGAAATGATGCATATTTTAGAAAATATAGTATATTTAGAACTGCTTAGAAGAAATTATGTGGTTGATATTGGTAAAAACAATTCACATGAAATAGATTTTATCGCAAGAACATATAATGACTTATACTATATTCAAGTTTCTTTGTCAATCGAAAATCTTGAAACCAAAGAAAGAGAGTTATCAGCTTTTAAAGGGTTAGATGACGGATATAAAAAGATAGTAATAACAATGGATAATAATCCATTAATTAGATTAGAAAATGGATATAAAATGGTTAACATTTTCGATTTTCTATTAAATGAAAATATATTAAAAGAAATTTAGTTAAATTATTTATATCTATAGTGTATCAAAAAA
>OLVS01000180.1_pt1 | contig 42806 bp, 38 predicted proteins | sample 1644121 | NCBI WGS metagenome assembly OLVS01 (sample SAMEA103958121, study PRJEB25191) | human gut metagenome
GCTACAATAAAATATGATATGAATGAAACTAATATTTTTAAAAGTTATTTTAGTAATTTTAAGTATTATTTTTGGAAAGCATTTGGAATTAATATTATTCTTTTAGTAGTAATAGGTGTGGTGGGTTTTGCTTTTTATTTCTATTCTTACGCACAAGCCCAAGATGATGCTCACAATATAATTTTTCAATTAGGTCTTGCGGTGATGATAATTTTAGGTATTGTTGTCACAATGCTTTGTGTACATATTCCGTTAATTATGATTACTTTTGAAAGTTTAACGGTTGGTGAGATTATTAAAACATCGTTTTATATTTCATTTAGATATTTTGTAACAACATTAATACTTTTTGGTATGTTTGTTTTGAAAATTATTGGGACTATCGCAACCCCAATATGGTTACTTTTTGGTATTAGCTTACCTACCCTTTTAGGTATTAAACTAACTGCGGGGGTATATTATAAATTTGAACAAATTGATTTAGAAAAAATTATGCATATGGCGGAGGAAGATGAAAATGAGTAAAGTAATATTAGGTATTGAAAACATTGATAAGTATGAAAAATTATTTAAAGGAAAAAGAGTAGGACTAATAACTAATCCTACGGGAATTGATAGCAACTTTAAATCAAGCATTGATATTTTAAGAGAAAAGACTAATTTAGTGGCCCTATTTTCTCCAGAACATGGAATTAGAGCTAGTATTCAAGCTGGTCAAAGATTAGACACTTATGTTGATGAAGAAACAGGAATCACGGTTTATAGTTTGTATGGTGCAACCAAAAAACCATCTAAAGAAATTATGGATAAAGTTGATATTATTGCGATTGACATTCAGGATAATGGTTCAAGATATTATACCTTTATATATACAATGGCATATTGTATGCAAGCATGTGCTGAATATGGTAAAACCTTTGTTGTATTTGATCGTCCTAATCCAATTAATGGTGAACAAGTTGAAGGAAATAAACTAGATGTTACTAAATATCGTTCCTTTGTTGGTTATTACGAAATGCCACAACGTCACGGCCTTACAATGGGTGAACTTGCTTTACTTTTTAATAATGAATATGGAATTGGTTGTGATTTAAGAATTGTGCCAATGACTAACTGGGAAAGATGGATGGACTTTGAAGATACAAATCTTCCTTGGGTTATTCCAACTCCTAATCTTCCGACTATTGCCTCAGCCTATGCATATAATGCAACTTGCATATTTGAAGGTACAAACGTTTCAGAAGGAAGAGGTACAACAACTCCATTTGAAATAATTGGAGCACCATGGCTAAAATCTGAACAACTATCAAGAGAATTAAATTCATTAAATATTGAAGGAGTATTCTTTAGACCACAATATTACACTCCAACTTTTTCAAAATATAAAGGTGAATTATGTGGTGGTGTATTTGTTCATATTACTGATCGCCATAAATTTAATGGTGTTAATTGCAGCTTTATTATTTTAGATTATATTAGAAAACATTACAAAGATGAATTTAAAATTAATCCACCGTTTAAGGCTGGTAGTCCATCACTATTTGAATTTGAAGCTGGTTCTGATATGTTTATTAAACAAGAATGTTCAATTGAAGAACAACTTGAAGTTCTAAATAAAGATGCGGAAGAATTTAGAGAAATTAGAAAAAAATATTTAATATATTAGTAGGTATCTTATGTTTAAAAAAGGTTTATCAATATATACGGGTCTTAATGACTACCCAATAGAGAAAAACTTGGAATACTTAAAACTTGCAAGAGATCTCGGATATGAATTTTTATTTTCATCTGCTCATATAAATGAGGCAACACAAGCATTTGATGATTTACAATTAATAATTGATACAGCTTATGAATATGGATTAAAGTTATCACTTGATATATCAAAACCTGCGATGAGCAAGTTTAAAGATTTTAATCATTTATATGCCTTAAGATTAGATTATGGCTTTACACTAGAAGAAATTGTTGAAATGTCTAATACTAAAAGTTATAAAGTAGAACTTAATGCTTCTACTTTAAAAGAAGAAGATTTAGAAAAACTAATCATGATGGGATTAAATCCTAAAAATGTAAGAGCAAGTTTTAATTTTTATCCTAAACTTTATACAGGCCATGATATGGAATTTGTTAAAAATAAAATTAGATTATTTAAAAAATATGGTATTTCTATTTTAATCTTTATTCCCTCTCATACAGGCATGCGTCCGCCAATGTATGAAGGACTTCCATCAATAGAAGCACATCGCACTATGAATTTAAATCTTGTAATTGAAGATTTAAAAGCGTTAGGTGTTGATGAAATTGCTTTTGGTGATGCTTATGCAAGTAAAGAAGAACTAGAGTTATTAAAAACTCATCAAACTGATTATTTGATTCTACCATTTAACAAAGTTTATAATTTACCTAATTCGATGTTGGAACACTTAAATGGTACTTTTCAAATTCGTAGAGATTACAATGACCTAATGCTTAGAAGCGCTACATCAAGGACAGAAGTTCCAATTCCTGCCTTTAATACAGTAGAAAGAGTGATAAATAGCGTGACTATTGACAATGATAAGTTTTTAAGATATCGTGGTGAAATTAATATTATAACATCACCACTTCCTAAAGATGATAGAACAAATGTAGTAGGAATGGTAAACCTTACACAAAACATCATCACAGCCCTAAAAAGGGGTCAAAAATTCATCTTTGGAGTAGAAGTTGATGATTAACTATCTCATAGGAATTGATGGTGGAGGAACCAAAACAGAAATTGTTGCGATAACGTATGATGGTACAATTTTTGAAAAAATAATTACAGGACCTGGTTCAGCAGCAGTAGTTTCTGAAAATGAGGTTTGGAACTATATTGAAAATGGAATCCAAGAAATAGTTCAAAAAATTGATAAAGAAAAATATCATTTAACTACTATTCAAATGGGGCTTAGTGCATATAGTATTTTAGAAGAAAAAGAAACGATAATAAAAAAACTTAAAAAACATTATGATGTAAATGTTTATATAGATAGTGATACGGTAATTGCTTTACATAGTATCTTAAAGAATGAATACAAACAAGGTGTAGTAGTTGTTGCGGGAACTGGCGTTGCGGTATACGGTGAAAATCAAACTAGTAGCGTTTTAATCGGTGGGTATGGTCACATTATTAGAGAACTAGGAAGCAGCTATGCGGCAGTACATCACTTCGCACTTAAAATAATTGATAATATAGAAGATGGAATAAAACTTTCACCACTAGAAGAAAAGTTTTTGAATCTTCTTAAAGAAAACAAGATTAAAGATTTAAAACATTTATTCTATTTTCATAGTAAAACTACAATAGCCTCTTTTGTAACATTCTTAAAGAATGAATCTTTAAAAGGTGATTTAGAAGCAAAAGGAATTTTAAAACAAGAAGGCATCTATTTAGGTATTCAAACTATAAAAGCAATCAAAAAATTAAACTTAACAACTGATTTTGTAATAGGCCTTCGTGGAGGCTTTGTACAAAAAAGTAGCGAAGACATTAAACTTGGATTTAATGAAGTGATGAAACAAAATAACATCACAGCGTTAGTTATAGATGATGATGCTGACCCAGTAATGGGATGCTATTATCTTTTGAAAAATCAAAAAAGAATTTAGGTGATAAAATGCTAGCGATAGGATTAATGAGTGGAACCTCACTAGATGGTGTAGATGCAAGTCTAGTAGAAATTATTAATGATGATAAAAAAACTAAATATTTAGAAAAATACTTTATATTTGTACCATACCAAGAAAAGGTCAAAAAGGAAATTTTGGAAGTATCGAATTTAACAACATCAAATGTTCAAAAAATTTGTAGTCTTAATTTTGAACTAGGATATATATATAAGGATGTAGTTGAAAAACTATTAAAAGCATCAAATACAAAAATTGATGACATTGCTTTTATTGCAATGCATGGTCAAACAATATGGCATAATCCTGACCAAAGAGATGGATATTTTTCATCAACACTCCAAATTGGTGAACCTAGTATTTTAGCTTATGCTTTTAATAAACTTGTTATTAGTAACTTTAGAACTATGGATATCGCTGCTGGTGGTAGTGGGGCGCCCCTTGTTCCTTTTGTTAACTATATTTTAAATAAAAGTAGTGAACAAAATATTGCCCTTCAAAATATTGGGGGAATTGGTAATGTTACCTATATTAAAAAGAATGCGAATATAGACGACGTTATTGCATTTGACACAGGACCCGGGAATATGCTCATTGATCAAGCTATGCGCAAACTTTATCATAAGGAATATGATGAAGATGGTATCGTTGCATTAAGCGGTAAAATTAATGAAGAAGTTTTATCATATTTAATGCAAGATGAGTATATTGAAAGACCTTTACCAAAATCTACAGGAAGAGAAAAATATAATGATAAATTTCTTCAAACAATTTTTGATAAAATGAAATGCTCCTCAAGTGAAGATATTATAACAACAATCACCGCATATACGGCGGATACAATTGCTTATGCATATCACAAATTTTGTCCAAATGTTGATAAAATAATTTTATCAGGTGGAGGAGCGCGAAACAAATATATAATTAAAAGATTGAAAGAACAGCTGAATGTAGAAATTGAAGTCAGCGAAAAGAGCGATTCATATGAAGCTTTTTGCTTTGCTTTATTAGGATATTACACTTATATGCATAAACCTTCAAATATGAAGTGCGTTACTGGCTCAAAAGAAAATGTTATTTTGGGTAATTTCACCTACCCGCCAAGAGAGGAAATATAAAATGCAAACAAATGTAGACGTAAAAAAAATCTCGACAGAATCGAGAAATCAAAATACAAAAAATATTGATTTATTAACAACCAAAGAAATGTTACAAAAAATTAATGATGAAGATAAAACTGTAGCATATGCGGTTGAAAAAGCAATTGATAATATCGCAAAAGTTGTAGATAAAGTTGTTGAACAAATAGAAAATGGTGGTAGATTAATTTACATAGGAGCTGGAACAAGTGGTAGACTTGGTGTTTTAGATGCAGCTGAATGCCCACCAACATATGGAGTAAGCACTGATACAGTTATTGGTTTAATGGCTGGAGGAATGAAAGCAACAACATTTGCGGTTGAGGGTGCCGAAGATAGAAAAGACTTAGCAGTTCAAGATTTAGAAAATGTTAAATTAACTAAGAATGATGTTGTGATTGGTATTGCAGCAAGCGGTAGAACCCCATATGTTATTGGCGGAATTGAATATGCGAAAAAGGTTGGAGCCTTTACTTCATGTATTACAACTAGTGCGGGGAGTATTCTTGCAAGTATGGTAGATGTGCCAATTGAAGCGGTAACCGGTGCTGAAGTAATTAATGGATCAACAAGAATGAAATCAGGTACTGCCCAAAAACTTATATGTAATATGATTAGTACCACTACATTTATTAAACTTGGTAAAGTATATGAAAATATGATGATAGACCTTCAAGCTACTAATGAAAAACTAGTTGCTAGAGCTCTTAATATTATTGTAGAATTAACAGGTTATACAAAAGAAGAGGCAAACGATAAATTAAATGAATATAAAACTGTAAAAAAAGTATTAATCAACTACTTTACCGGTTGTACTGATAATGTTATAATTGATAAAACATTAGAAAATGTACACGGAAATATTCGAAAAGCAATAAAAGAACTAGGAGAAAAATAATGAAAATAGAATATCAAGAATTAGCCACCAAAAGAGGTACACTACGTGGTCTACTCACAACACCAGATAGTGAATCAAAAAATATAATAGTTATGTTTCATGGTTATACAGGCCATAAAAATGAAAATGGTTTTTTGTTTAAACAAATTACTAAAAGATGCGTTGAAATAGGATATGCAACTATTAGATTTGACTTTTATGGTAGTGGTGATAGCGATGGTGATTTTAGTGATATGACCTTTCTAACTGAAGTAGAAGACGGAAGACAAATTATTGAATATGCTTATCACCTAAATAATGATAAACCAATAATATTGTTAGGATTCTCAATGGGAGGAGCAGTTGCTGGTTTTCTATCTTATGAATATCAAGAAAAAATTGAAAAATTAATTCTACTTTCTCCTGCAGGATGTATGGATATACTTGCGAATAACATTTTTAAACTATATGGTAATGAAACAACTAAAGTAGATATTGGTGGATACTTTGTTAGTAGAGCTTTTGTTGATAGTTTTAATGGTATTGACTTATATAACAATGTTGATAAATTTATGAAACCAGTTTTAATTATTCACGGTGAAAAAGATATGTCAGTGCCAATTGAATATGGCAAAAAGTATGCAAATAAGTATCCGCATAGCATATTTCATATGATTAATGGATCCCCACATTGCTATACAAAAGTAGAATATCGTAAAGAAGTCCAAGATTATATCGTTGATTTTTTGAAATAATATTTTAAATTGATTATAAAAAAATATCTCTTTGGTGAGATATTTTTATTTTATTTTTTTGAAAAATGCTATAACAGGATTTGATTTTTACGTAAATATTATTTATGTATATGCATAAAAATAAATTATTTTAAATGATAAAAATAATATGATATAATTATATTGTAATTAATTAGTCAAATAAGGAGGTATAAGAAAATGACTGGAAAATATAATACCGCTGCTATTTTTATTTATAATACAACAGATATAAAAGAAAGAGTGACAGCGTTTAGATGTAAAGACTTGCTTTATTTTTTATTAAATGTCGAACGGATAAAACAAGACTATACAAAGATATTACTTGATAGTAAAATGTTTGACAAAGTAAAAATTTACACAACATTTTATAGTAGTTGTGGCAGTAAACACAAACAATGTATAACGCTTTATAAAGGGATAGATAATGCAATAAATTATAGTGTAGAAGATTTAGACAGTTAAAAAGTCTTAAAAGAGTTATAATGGTTCTTATCCTTATTTATAAGAAAATTTCATTTCTACATAGTTAAAATAGTTTTAAACTTATAAAGAAAATATAAACGTTAAAATAAGGCGCTCAACTCGTTCATATAAGAATACCTTATTTTTAAAGCAATAAAAATAATAAAAGGTTTGATTCTTGTAAATTTTGTTTACAGTAATATCATACCTATATATTCAGAAATAGTGCTATTACTATAATTCATATTTTTAATTTTACGAATCATATTTGTAAAATCAATCATTATTATCTACTCCTAAATATTTTTTTCTTAAAATCCTTGCTTGATTTGGAGAAATATAACCTTCAACTTCTGCGACATTAATATCGCTTTGTAATGTACAATAATAAATGTCATAGAGTGATGTTTTTAAGTTTTCGTTAAACTTACTAATTGAATCTTTTAAAAAAGTAGGAATATTAAACTCTAGATAATCATTATTTATATCTTCCAATGACATTATATATTCCATAGATACTCCTAATGTATCAGCGATTTTTTTAATTGTTATAGCTTGGGATTTATAAATGCTAGTTTTTCCACTACATAAATCTAACAATGTAGTTTTAGGAATCATACTTTCTTTAGAAAATCTATACAAAGTATAATTATTATTTTCAATTAATTTCTGCAATGTCATATGTTATCACCCAGCTATATTATATCGAAATTCCGACCTATTGCCAAGCATATTATTTTCAATTATATTATACAATGTTTGTAAAAGTGCGATTTCCCTATAAATAAAAGACTGTGTATTTTACCGTTTCATTTTAAAATACACAGCTTTTTCTATATTATTTTCTTCCTAAACCCATTTTTCTTTTTACTTTACTTACCATTTTACGGGCAAGAAAAGATGCTTTTTCTCTTCCTTCATCAAGTACACGGTCAATTTCATCACTATTTAATAATTCATTATAACGTTTTTGAATTGGTTCAAGCATATTGACAACAGCTTCCGCAACATCTTTTTTAAATTCACCATAGCCACGTCCTTGATATTCTTCTTCTAAAACTTTAATATCCTTATTAGAAGCAACACTTAAAATAGTTAAAAGGTTAGAAACACCAGGTTTATTGATAGGATCATATTTGATGATACCATCACTATCAGTTACAGCGCTTGCAATTTTCTTTCTAATTACATTTGGTTCATCAAGTAGGAAGATACAAGCTTTATCAATAGGATCTGATTTTGACATTTTCTTAGTTGGCTCTTGTAAAGACATAATTTTGGCTGCACCATTCTTAGGTATTAATGGCTCAGGTAGCTTAAATGTTTCAGAATATCTACTATTAAAACGTTGAGCTAAGTCCCTTGTAATCTCTAGATGTTGTTTTTGGTCTTCACCCACGGGAACAGCATCCGCATTATATAGTAAAATGTCTGCGGCCATAAGTACAGGGTAAGTAAGAAGAGCAGAAGAAACTCCTGATACTTGTTTTACCATTTTATCTTTGTATTGGGTCATTCTTTCAAGTTCACCAATATAAGTTATGGTTTGTAATAAATAGCCAAGTTCTGCGTGTTCATGAACTTCAGACTGAATAAATAAGGAAACTTTTTTAGGGTCAAGGCCACAAGCAAGATACACCGCAACAAGCGAACGAATGTTATTGCGTAGTGCTTTTGGGTCTTGTGGGACAGTAATTGCATGTAAGTCCGCAACAAAAACTAAAAAGTCTTGTTCTTCACTACTATCTTGTAACGCAACAAAGTTTTTAATTGCTCCTAAATAATTACCTAAAGTCATTTTGCCAGAAGGCTGAATTCCTGATACGATTGTTTTCATATAATCACCCCTTATAAATAAAATAAAACGCCCTTTTCTATTGAAAAGGACGACTAAAAGACATAATCGTGGTACCACCTTAATTTAAAAGTAAAAACTTTCCTCATTCATTTAACGCATAGATTACGAAAAAGCATTTCCTCTTTTCACATCAAAGTTCCATTCAAATATCGATATTAATGATGTTTCCACTACCCACCACTCACTATTTAATAATTAATATTTTACTATTTCTTCTCATTTGTTTTCACCCTTAATTATAGTCTAAAAAAATGAAAAGTCAAAGAATATACTAAAAAAAATAAAAAAATTAAAAAAAGTATTGAAAAAGTTGTTAAAAAGTAGTATAATGCTAAGTGTGAAAACTTGAGGTGACTAAAATGATACAAATATATACAACTCCAAGCTGTGCTTCTTGTCGTAAAGCCAAGAAATGGTTTGATCAATATAAAATACAATATTCTGAAAAAAACATTTTTAGTATTAAACTTAGTAAAGATGATATATTTAGAATGCTTGCTAATAGTGAAAATGGGTTTGAAGATATTATTTCAACAAGATCTAAAATCTTTAAAGAAAAGAAATTAGATCCTGAAAATATGTCTGTCCAAGCGTTAGTGAACTTTATTATCGAATATCCAAGTGTATTAAAAAGACCAATTATTATTAATGAAAGTGAACTTCAAGTAGGCTATAATAATGAAGATATAACTATTTTCTTGCCTAAAGAACTAAGAAATAGTGATGTATTTTAAGCCTTCAGTAAAGATGACAATTAGGACCATATGGCCCTTTTTTTTATTTTTTTACAAAAAAATAGTATTATTAAAACATACAAAATTAACAAATTTATACCAATTTAGCTATAAAAAACAGTTAAAATCAAAAAGTCAAAAAAACAAAAAAAATGCAAAGTAAACGTTTTCATTGATTTTTTTCAAAAAAAATGTTGCACTTATTTTTTTTGTGTGATATAATGGTAGCATAAAAAAATGAAAGGATGTTAAATTTATGAAAATGAAAAGATTATTTGGTTTTTTCCTTGCTTCATTGGCTATGGTTACAGTTGTAAGTTGTAAACCTGACAACCCTAGACCTGAAGAAAAGGTATATACTTATAATACGTATACAGCTATTTCTCCAACTAACTGGAATGAGCTTACGTATCAAGATAACAATGACACACAAATTATGAGCTATATTGGTAGTTCATTCTTCAGCTATGATTTCAAGTTTGACGCAAAAGGCGAAATCATTCCTGGTGAATTTGTGATTAGATATGATGCAGCTACAAAATTAGAAGATGTTTCTGCTAAATATGTAGGCAGCAAATGGGGTATCCCAGAAGGTGCTACTGCACGTGCTTATAAGATCACTTTAAGAAATGACCTTAAGTGGGAAGATGGCACTGCTATTAAAGCAGAAGATTTTGTTTATTCAATGGAAGAACAATTAAATCCTCTATTTAAGAATTACCGTGCTGATAGTTTCTATGTTGGTTCAACTATTATTCACAACGCAGAAAATTATGTTAAACAAGGTTCTTACAACTATGCATTAATGATTCCTAGTGTGGCTGATGAATATTACGTAGCATATGGTCCTGAAACATCTGGTTTCCAAGTTTCTGCAGAAGGTACTCTCCAAGTTGTTGCTGGCGAAGTTGTTAAAGACGTTGTTATTAACGTTAATGATGGTGGTAGCTGGGGTTCAAATGGCATTAATGCTTATTACAAAGCTGGTTACTTAGCAGGCAATGAAGAAGTTAACACTGCAATTGGTAACTTAATTAAGGCTGCTGATTCAAATGGTTATGTTAAATTAACTGTTGAACGTGCAAATGCATTATGCGAAGCTATAGCTATTTTACAAGGTTATGAAAGTGCAGCTAAATACGCAGAAGCAGTTGGTAGTTATGCATATCAAGAATGGCAAGAATTCTGTTACTATGGTTATGTTTTTGAAAAAATGGATTTCTCAGAAGTTGGTTTATTCGTTGGCGATACTGAATACGAATTAGTAATGGTATTAGACAAAGCTTTAGATTTATTAAAAGAAGATGGCTCATTATCATATAAAGCAGCTTACAATATGTCAAGTCTTCCACTTGTTCATAAAGGCAGATATGAAGCTAACAAACATGCTCCTCAAGAAGGTTCAACATTGTGGACTTCAAGTTATAATTCTAACAAAGATACAACTATGTCATGGGGCCCTTACAAATTAACTTATTATCAAGAAGGTAAACAATATATTCTTTCAAGAAATACAAATTGGTATGGTTACAATATGCCTGAAAATAAAGGTAAATATCAAACTGATAGAATCGTTTGTGAAACTATTAAAGAATGGGGTACTGCGTGGTTAGCATTCTTAAAAGGTGAAATTGATAGTATTGGTATCGATGTATCAATCTCTACTGATTATAAAGAAAGTGAACGTGCTATTAATACTCCAGATGATTTCGTTGCTTCATTACAATTACAATCAAATGTTGAAGAATTAAAGAAACGTGAATCAGAAGGCGTTAATAAAACAATCCTTGGTTATACTGAATTTAGAAAAGCATTATCATTAAGTATTGACCGTGCTGAATTTACTAGAAAGACTACTACAAGTTCACGTGCAGGATTTGGTCTATATAACCAAATGCATTACTACGATGTTGCTAATGGTGGTGTTTATAGAAATACTGACGAAGCAAGAAAAGTTCTTTGTGAAATTTATGCAGTTGATCCTTCTAAATATCCTTCACTAGAAGAAGCTGAAAAAGCAATTACAGGTTATAACATTGCGGAAGCTCGTAGACTTGTTGAAGAAGCTTATAACAAAGCATTAGCAGCTGGTGATATTAAAGCTACTGATAAAGTTGTTTTAACACTTGGTACAGGTGCAATTAATGAAGTTGTAACTAGAAGATTTGACTTCTTAAAATCATCTTGGTTAGAACTTGTTAAAGGTACTTCACTAGAAGGTAGACTTGACTTTGAAGTTAAAGATTTCGCAGATAAATGGTCAGATGATTTCCGTGATGGTTTATACGATGTATGTATGGGTGGCTGGACAGGTGCAGCTTGGGATCCAGGATACTTCCTATTAGCTTACTTATCACCAAGTTACATGTATTCAAAAGCATGGGATACTTCATCAGTTGAAATGACTTTCACAATGAAAGGCGTTGCAGAAGATGGTGGTGACATCACAGCAACAATGCCATTAATGACTTGGTATAACTGCTTAAATGGTGCTGCTGGTGCTCCTTATAATTGGAGTTCAAGTGCAATTCCTGAATCTAAACGTTTACAATTAATCGCAGCTCTTGAACAACAAATTTTATCAGTTTATTATACAGTTCCACTATATAATAACTATGCATCAAGCTTATTATCATGGAAAGTTGAATATGCTACAACTGAATATAATACATTCATGAGTTATGGTGGTATTAGATATATGACTTATAAATACTCTGATGCTGAATGGAAAGCGGAAGTTGCAAAACAAGGCGGAGAACTTAACTATAAGTAAAAATTGATTGATAACATAGAATGGGGCAGTTAGAAATAATTGTCCCATACTTTAATGTAAAGGTAGAAAAATAAACGAAAAAAGGAGAAAGATATTATGTATATGTTTAAATATATCTTAAAAAGAATTGGCTTAATGCTTATGACTTTTGCGATTATTGTTTCAATATGCTTTATATTAATAAAATTATTACCTATATCCTTTCAAGCTGGATTTGGCCAAGATAAAAATAAACTTCAAGAGTTATACGCGGCAAGGGGTTATGACAAGCCAATCCTATACCAACTGTTTATTTATGTAAAAAGAATCATCACACAAGGTGATTTTGGTATTGGTACTAATATTTATTTTAATAAATCAGTAACAACAGTATTCGGAGAATTTTTACCTCCAACTATCTTAATTAATATTTATTCATCAATCATCGCTATTCCAATCGGTATAGGTCTAGGAATTTTTGCAGCATTAAAGAAAAATAAATGGCAAGATCATGTAATTAGTACCGGTGTTATGCTATTAATTTCAGTACCATCATTTGTTTATGGTGTATTAATTCTATATTTCTTATGTTTTAAAGCGGGTTTATTCCCACTTAAGATGGATAGTGGATATGATTATTTTAGTTGGTCGATGTTTAAGTCGATGTTTCCAGCAACATTAAGTTTGTCACTTGGCTCAATTGCTGGATATACACGTTATACACGTGCTGAACTTACAGAGGTCTTAACAAGTGAATTTATGTTGCTAGCCAGAACTAAAGGCTTGACAAAGTCACAAGCAACAGTAAGGCATGCATTGAGAAATGCGATGGTGCCAATTTTTCCATCTATAATAGGTGAATTTATAGGTGTATTACAAGGATCACTAGTAATTGAAAATATTTTTGCAATACCTGGTGTTGGTCATTTATATTTATCAGCGATAAACGCTAAAGACTATGACTTCTTTATGTTTATATCAGCTTTCTACACATTAGTAGGACTTGCTGCTGGACTTGTAATTGACTTGTCATATGGTATTATCGATCCAAGAATAAGAATGGGGGCGAAGTAAATGAGACCTGAAGAATATAATATTCCAAAAGAGAAACTAGTCTTTAGAAAACAAAGTAAAGACATTCATGATCAAAAACTTCAAACCAAACCAGTTGGATATTTCAAAGATGCTTGGTATCGTTTTAGAAAAAATAAAGCATCTATCGTTGCAACTATAATTATTGGTATATTAATTCTTTTCGCAGTTATTGTTCCATTTACTTCAAAATATAAAGTTTCATATAGTGATGAACCAGGTTACCCTACTTTTTCTAATGTTTTACCTAAGAGTAAAATCTTTAGTGCATTAGGTGCTAATTTTTGGGATGGCTGTAAAAACAATGAAGTAAATACAAGTACTTTTTGGAAGTACAAAGCAATTGAAACAGAACTAGGACACGAAGTAATTAAAAATGGCAAGTATGAAAAAGTGAAAAATAAGCAAAACTCATTCAGTAAGAATCCAAATTATAAATTAAGAGAAAATTCTTACTATAAACAAGGTGCAATTTATAAACAATTTACTTTAGAAGAATATCAAAAACTTCAAGCTTATCAAGATGAATATAATACTCAAGTTATATATCCATATTATGCTAACACATCATCTACTGATTCTAATGAAGCCAATTTCTGGTATGAACGCGAAAAGAAAAATGGTATTCAAGTTCCTAAGTTTGATGAAAGCGGAAACTTTATTCCACTTTATGAAAAATTAGTAAGAAAAACTACTAATAGTGCAGGCGAAACAATTGAATATACATATAATGACTATTACACTAGTAAAATGCGTATCGAGGAAAATGGTGCAAAGATTTACTCTTATGCAAGCGCAAAACAAAATGATGAAATGTTTGAAGTTCGTGTTGACTATTATGAATACTACATTTATTATCATAAAGTAATTAGACAAGACAAAGTAAAAGAACCTTACTTCCTATTTGGTACCACATCAGCTGGCCAAGATATTCTTACATGTCTTGCAAGCGGTGCTCGTTTCAGTTTAATTCTTGCGGTTGTTGTTGCAACTGTTAACCTTGTTATTGGCGCAATTATTGGTGCAATCGAAGGTTATTATGGTGGTAAAATTGATATAATCCTAGAACGTATAATTGATATTTTAGGTTCAATTCCATTTATGATTGTTATTACATTATTAAAGTATCACATGAATGCATCTCAAGTATTAATTCTATTCATTGCTTTCTTCTTAACAGGTTGGACCGGGATGGCTGCCCGTACAAGAATGCAATTCTATAGGTACAAGAATCAAGAATATGTTCTTGTAGCAAGAACTCTTGGTGCAAGAGACCGTCGTATTATGTTTAAGCATATCTTCCCTAATGCGATTGGTACCTTAATTACTTCATGTGTTCTAGTAATTCCTGGTGTAATTTTCTCAGAAACAAGTTTAAGTTATCTTGGAATTATTAACCTTGAATCTGGTAGTATGATAAGTGTTGGTACATTACTTGGTAAAGGTAATTCTACTACATTATTAAATACTCCACACGTTGTATTATTCCCTGCTTTATTCATAAGTTTACTTGAATTAAGCTTCAACTTATTTGGTAACGGTTTACGTGATGCTTTTAACCCATCACTACGTGGAACGGAGGATTAGGATATGCTAGTAACACTATTAGTCATAATTACTTCAGTTCTACTAATACTTGCTGTTCTTGTGGTATATTACATGAATAATATTAACGCAATTAAAAAAGCAAATGCTGTAGTTCAAGAAGAACCAGTTATCTTAGAACCTATTAAATCAGAAGAACCGGTTAATGTCGAAGTTACTCCGGTACAAAAAGTAGAAACTATAAAACCTATTTCTGAAACAAAATCAGAACCTGTAAAAAAACCGGTGGTAGTAAAGACGGAACCTCACAAGTATATTAGTGATGAAGAAATAAGAATTAGACATGAAGATTATGCAAAACATCTTCAAGAAGAATCTGCAAAATTTGATTTAGAATTAGAGAAAATAGCTAAAGAAAAAATTCCTAATGATTCAAATAATAACCGTAAAAACAATGTTAAACTAGAAGTTAAAAATCTTCAAGTTTCATTCCGTACTCAAGGTGGTACAGTAAAAGCAGTTCGCGATATTTCATTCGATTTAAATAAAGGTGAAACCTTCGCTATCGTTGGTGAATCTGGTAGTGGTAAATCAGTAACTAGTAAAGCTATTATTGGTATCCTTGCTGGAAACTCAATTGTTGAAGGTGGAGAAATACTTTATGATGGTCAAGATTTATTAAAGATTTCTGAAGAAGATTATCATAAAATTCGTGGTGATAAAATCGCGATGATCTTCCAAGATCCAATGTCAAGTTTAAATCCAATTATGAAAGTTGGTAAACAATTAACTGAAGCTATGCTTCTAAAAGCAAAAGCAAGTAGAAAAAATGCAAGACGAGACTTTAATTCATTACTTGCAAGATTAAATGATAACATTGATGAAGCAAATGTAAAAAATCCAAATTACTCAGCTAAAGAAATTAAAACAATGGTTAAAACATTTGATTCATTCTGTATTGAAAATATTGTTATTGAAGGTATCTATAATGATGCAATTGCTGCAGCAGTGGAAACCGAATTTCAAATTGACAATTTATTCTTCTTAATGGATAATAAACAAAAAGTAGATTTAATTAAAACTACAAAAAGTATTATAAAATTAACAAATCAATGCATACATCCTTTCGTTTTAGTAAAAACAGATGCATTAAACAATTTATTATCAAAACTACAAGATGAAGTGAATGGCTCAGAACATAATGGTGAAGCAATTATTACAATGTTAAAAGAATTAAAAGAAATAATTCATGCTTCAGCAAATAGTGAAAAACCTAATTTCTTCACACTTGCATACTACAAAATGGTAAATCCTGATATTGATGTTACAAGTATGAAGATAGATGAATTAAATAAAATGACTAGAGAATATATCGATGAAAACTTTATGCTAAACTTCATTGAATATGGATCTCAAGGTGTTTATAATTCACATTACCTTTCAATCTTACGTAAGAAAAATTTATTACCACTTGCTTATGAAACACTTGGATACTTCTATAAAGGTGAAGTAGACAAAAAAACAGCATATAAAAAAGTTAAAGCACTTGCTGATAAAGTTGAAGAAGCAATTGATAGACTTGTTGTTAAAAAGAATAGTACTGAATATGTATTTAGATCAGCTATTACTTCAGGATTAGATAGATACTATGAAGGTGTAAAAACTAATCCTAAAGAACTTAAAAAATACAACAAACAAAAAGCAAAATATGATAAATTAATTGGTGAAGGTAAAATCCTTGATTGGACACTTAAACCTCTTATTCAAGTAGATCTTGAACTTGCAAAAGTAAATATTTGCAAAATAATTGAGAATTTAATTCATAGTATTGAACATGATATTGAAATTGATTCAGAATTTAATTCTCATGATTCCACAATTGAAATAATTGATTATTTAAAAGAACAAGCATCACGTGTTGTTGTTAAAATGAACAAATCAATTGCGAAAGCAAAAGCAATTAAATTATTAGAAGAAGTTGGTATTCCTGAACCTAATATTCGTTTTGGTCAATATCCATTCGAATTCTCTGGTGGCATGAGACAACGTGTTGTTATCGCAATTGCTCTATCTGCTAACCCGGATATTCTAATTTGTGATGAACCTACAACGGCATTAGACGTTACAATTCAATCACAAATTCTTGAATTAATAAATGTAATTAAAAAAGAACGTAACTTATCTGTTATCTTTATCACTCACAACCTTGGTGTTGTAGCTAATATGGCTGACCGTATCGGTGTAATGTATGCTGGTAAGATTGTTGAGTATGGTATGGCTGATGAAATCTTCTATAATCCGCGTCATCCATATACTTGGGCACTATTAAGTAGTATGCCTGACTTACATACTAAAGATCGTCTTGAATCAATTCCAGGTACTCCACCTAACATGATTTACCCTCCTGTTGGTGATGCATTCGCTCCAAGAAATAAATATGCTCTAGAAATTGATTTTGAAATGCAACCACCACTATTTGAGGTAACTCCAACCCACTATGCTGCTACATGGTTATTACACCCAGATGCTCCAAAAGTTGAGATGCCAAAGATAATTAGAGACCGTGTTGCAAGACTAAAGGAGGAAATGGCAAAAGATGAAAACCGTGAATAATGAAAACCGTGAAGTCTTATTAAGAGTTGAACATCTTGAACAATTCTTCAAGTTAGGAAACAAAACCCTAAAAGCTGTTAACGATGTAAGTTTTGAAATTTACAAAGGTGAAGTATTTGGTCTTGTTGGTGAATCTGGTTGTGGTAAAACAACAACCGGACGTTCTATCATTCGTTTATATGACATTACTGGTGGTTCTGTTTATTTTAGAGGATCTAGAATTGCTGCAGGTATTAGACCTTATAAAGCCGCAATTCAAGATGCAAAAGAATTAAACAAAAAAGAAATTAAAGCCGCAAAACTTGAAAAAGCCGCAAAAATTAAAGAAGGCATGAATCCAAAACTTGCTGAAGAAGAATATTTAAAAGTTGTTTCGAAATCAACAGATCAATATCTAAAAATAGTTGAAGAAAATACTAAAAAGATTGAATCTGCTAAGTATGATCACAAACATTGTAATCGTGAATATGCTAATGCTCAAGTTCAAAAAGTACGTGAAGAATATGAACCACGTATTCTTAAAGAAAAAAATCCTGAAAAATTACAAAAGTTAAATGAGGAATATAAAGAAAAAATAAGACTTGCTAGTAAAGATAGAATCATGAATAAAATTCAAATGATTTTCCAAGATCCGATTGCATCTCTTGATCCTCGTATGACTGTACGTGACATTATTGCTGAAGGACTAATCATTAGAGGTATTAAAGACAAAAAATACATTGATGAACAAGTATACAAAATCTTAGATACAGTTGGTTTAGTACCAGAACATGCTTCACGTTACCCACATGAATTTTCTGGTGGACAACGTCAAAGAATTGGGATTGCCCGTGCTATTATCTTAAAGCCTGAATTGATTATTGCGGATGAACCTATCTCTGCACTTGACGTTTCAATTCAAGCTCAAATCATTAACTTATTAAACGAATTAAGTAAAAAAATGGGTTTAACAACTTTATTTATCGCCCATGACTTAGCAGTAGTAAAATATTTTTCTAACCGAATTGCGGTAATGTATTATGGTAAAATAGTTGAACTTGCAACTAGTGATGAACTATTTGCACATCCACTTCACCCATATACAAGATCATTATTATCAGCAATTCCTCTACCTGATCCTTATTTTGAAAAGAAACGTCAAAGAATAGTTTATAATCCTATTTCTGATCACGATTATTCAGTAGAAGGCCCAGTTATGAGAGAAGTAAGTCCAGGCCACTTTGTATATTGTAATTCTGCAGAATTTGACACATATCAACAAGTTTTAAAAGAAGAAAGCAACAAATAACGGCAAAGATAATGAAAAAAAAATATCGTTACTTAGTAACAACGTTGATTGGAATTTTAATGTTTTTCGCAATCATATGTATGAAAAACATTTTCAATAAAAAAACCACAACAGAAATTTTGCACGTTCTAACTGATGCAACATTTATTCCTGGTTTTATCTTATTTGGTTTCGGTCTTTTGACTGTTGCTTATAATGCAGGAACATTTGATGCTATAGTATATGGCTTTAAAATGTTTATTGGTAAGTTCTTTCGTAAACTACCACAACGTAAATATAAAACTTTGTATGAGTATAGAGTGGCAACACATGAAGAAAAATCGAGTTTTGCCGATCTTATTATTGTAGGTATAGCTTTTATAGTAATTTCATTAATATTTTTAATAATATATTTTAAGACACTTAATTAGATAGGAGATTTAAAATGATACAAATATATACAACTCCAAGCTGTGCTTCTTGTCGTAAAGCCAAGAAATGGTTTGATCAATATAAAATACAATATTCTGAAAAAAACATTTTTAGTATTAAACTTAGTAAAGATGATATATTTAGAATGCTTGCTAATAGTGAAAATGGGTTTGAAGATATTATTTCAACAAGATCTAAAATCTTTAAAGAAAAGAAATTAGATCCTGAAAATATGTCTGTCCAAGCGTTAGTGAACTTTATTATCGAATATCCAAGTGTATTAAAAAGACCAATTATTATTAATGAAAGTGAACTTCAAGTAGGCTATAATAATGAAGATATAACCATCTTCCTACCTAAAGAACTAAGAAATAGTGATGTATTTCAAGCCTTCAGTAAGGATGGAAAATAATCAATGAACTAATATAAAAGGCGGTATAGAGTTCTATATCGCCTTTATATAAAGAATGTAGGTGTTGATATGAAAAAAAATAAAAATATTAAATTTTTAACCGCATTTATCCTTTCAATTCTTTTAATCATAGGAATCCCCATGATTCCTATTGGTTTTTCAAAAGAAGTAGAAATAGTAGGAATTCTAGGAATCGTATTTACAGCAGTTGGTTTTTATGGTACTCCTATTGCATGGATTAACTATACTAACTTTTGTAAGCTTTATCGTTTATATAATTTAATATATCATGATAAAGTTTACTATATGTCACTTCTTGCAAGTACAACCTCTCAAAAGATTGAGATAATTGAACAAGAAGTAAATACCTTGATTCAAAAAGGGTACCTAACTTCTTTTATAATTGTAGACGATAAACTTGTCAATTTAAAGGAAGTAAAAAATCCAAATGACTATCTTGCAAATGCTGCTGGAAAAGTACAAACTATAACTTGTGAAGGTTGTGGTTATACATATACATATGAAACAACAAATGGAATAAGTCAATGTCCATATTGTGGCAAAAAAAGTGGAAAGTAGCTCGATTAAATTCGAGTTATTCTCCACTTTTATATTATTCTTTTTAATGCATCATATGCACGTTTAATTTTTGGTTGACTCTTTTTATAAGTAATACCATTTTCTTTAGCAAATTCAATAAAAGCACGTTTGCTTTCATCATAATTGTTACCTTCAAAAATCAATTCATAATCGGTAGTATCCACGTAGTCACATTTATCCACTGATATTTTACCACATTTATATGGAAAAGTGATTCTAAATGTTGATAGTGACATATAATTAGTTATGGTTTGACCTTTAATAATTTCGGAAAGTTCATTTTCGATTTTCTCAGATGGAATTATTCCATCTTTAACAAATTTATTAAAGGTATCCTCATCGATTTCTTCATCAATTTCTTGAAGTTGATAACCTTTTTTGCGCTTCAAGTTAATTTCATATTTGTCTCTTTTTCTTACACGTAATCCTATGTCTGATGCTTTAAGAGTAAACCTTGGTGTATCAAAATAGTAATTAATTTGAAGGTTACTTGGTTTATCACTAAACTTTTTACATAAACGCATATATTCAGTTTTGGTTAGTAATGTTTTGAATTCAACGTTACAATCTTTCATAAATTATCACCTTTTTAGACTAATTTTTAAACATATTAGTATTATATCTAAAAATATTAAAAAAGCAACATTAATGCTTGCTTAATTACTGGAAAAAAATAAAATTAAATTCAAAACGTCTAGTGGAATAATGTGGTTGACAAAAATTTAAACTTTTAGTATAATTAGAATACAAGAACGGGGGAAGATATAAAATGATAAATAATATTAAAAATTTTGACTGGAAGAAATTTCTACAACCTTATGAACTTGCGGTAGAAGGGTTTATCTTAAAGTTTGAAGGAATAAAAAAACAATATCAATTAGAAGGAGAATATAGCCCCATTGAAATTGTATCTGGACGTGTAAAATCAGTTGATAGCATTTTAGATAAAGCAAAAAGAATGGGAGTTCCATTTGAATATATAGATGAAGAATTATATGATATAGGTGGAGTCAGAATCACATGCAAATATATTGATGATGTATATGCTATTTGTGATTTAATTAAATCCAGAAAAGATATAAAAGTAATTGAAATTAGAGATTATATTAAAAATCCTAAACCTAGTGGATATCGTTCTTTACATATATTATCAGAATATTCTGTAGAAACAATTAAAGGACAAATTAAAGTAAAACTTGAATTTCAAATTAGAACACATGCTATGCACTTTTGGGCAAGTATTGAGCATTCACTAAAATATAAATATAGTAAACAAATTCCTGATGAATTAAAAGAAAGGCTTTATCTGGCATCTTTGGCTGGTGCTGCCCTTGATGGTGAAATGTCAATGATTCATACTTTAATTGCTGAATATGATAAAAAGGATAAACAGGATAATAAAACTAGTGATCCTCTTGAACAAGAAGTATCAATGAATACAATGAAAAGATGGTAACATATGATTTTCAGATATCAAATTAATGAAAATATAACAGTAAAAGATTTTTTAATTAATAATGATATACCGAGTAATGTGATAACAAGCCTAAAGACTAAAAATGGTCAAATTCTAGTAAATGATCAAACTGTTAGCAGTATATATAAAATGGTTCCAGGTGATAAACTAGAAATAGTTTTTCCATCATCCACACAAGGCGAAAATATAAAATCAGTAAAGGGACCATTAAATATTATTTATGAAGACTCTTATCTTTTAATTTTGGATAAGCCTAATAATCTTGCCTGTATTCCGACGAGAAAACACTATGATCATTCACTTGCTAATTATGTAATGTCCTACTATAAACAAAAAGGAATAGAAGCTAATATTCATTTTGTTGGTAGACTTGATGCACCAACATCTGGGATAATAATTCTCGCGAAAAACAGTTTTATGTTAACACTTATGCAAAGAACAAACATTGAAAAACATTATATTTTAGAAGTTGAAGGAGCTTTAGAAGAATCAGAAGGTATAATTGAACTTGGTATTGAACGTGATGAAAATAGCATTATTAAAAGAAGAACAACAAAAAACTTTATAAATAGTAAAACTATCTATAAAGTAGTGGGAAGTAAGCCAGGAGCAACTTTTGTAAATGCACAACTTTGTACTGGGAAAACACATCAATTAAGACTGCATTTTTTATCATTAGGCCACCCTATTGTTGGTGATGCCTTATATGAAGACGCAAAAAACGATAGTAATTCTATTCTTCATTTACATAGTTATAGAGTAAAATTTATTCACCCAATAACTAAAGAAGTAAAAGAATTTATTTCATACCCTACTTGGTTTTCACTTTTTTCAAAATAATTGTGTCTTATATAATGATAATTGTAAACATAATAGAAGATACATTACCAATAATGCCCAATTCACAATAATATTAACAAACAGTTCTAATCTTTTTTATTCGATCTTTTTATTATTTTTACAATTATTTGTGAAGGTTATTAAATATTTATCCAAATATAACTCGTTGAATTAGGAATTTGGGAGACGATTATATTTGGATATTTATTTTTCACTTAATGAGGTTATTACTTCATCAATTAAACCATAGGCTTTAGCTTCATCAGCACTCATGTAATAATCTCTTTCAGCATCCTTGATAATTTTACTTAATGGTTGATTTGTGTTTTTAGACAAAATCTCATTAAGTTTCTTTTTTGTTTTCAAAATCTCTTCAGCTACAATCATGATGTCAGTAGCTTGACCCTTAGCTCCACCAGCCGGTTGATGGATCATTATTTTAGTGTTAGGTAGGGCAAACCTTTTACCTCTAGTGCCTGATGAAAGTAAGAATGCTCCCATACTGGCACACATCCCCATGCCAATAGTCATAACGGGACTTGGAATATAGTTAATTGTATCGTATATCGCAAGACCTGCACTGACTGATCCGCCTGGTGAATTAATGTATAGATATATATCTTTATCCTTATCTTTACTAGTCAAATATAAAATTTGAGCAATGACACTAGCACTTAAGGCATCAGTGACTTCGCCAAATACAAGAATAATTCGATCTTCTAAAAGCCTAGAATATATATCGTAACTCCTTTCTCCTCTTGATGTTTGCTCAATTACAACTGGTGTTAAATACATAAAATTCCTCCTTGCACATATATTATAACAAATCAAAAATGAAGAATTTGTCGCTTTATGGTGTGCGAACACACAAACAAAAAAATTTTTATTTAATATAATGTCACTAGAGGAGGTGAAAAAATGCCAAGATTTTTTAACCCTAATGTTTTTCCAAATCAACCTGATATGAACAACCAATTTAAATGCTGTGACAAAGGTGAAGAAACTAAACAAGATTGTGGTTGTAACCGTCCAAAATGTCCTACAATCTATAAAGAATGTCCACCTATCGTTACATGTTCTAAACAAGTAATTGACCAATATCATATCACTAAACAACCTTATATTCATAATTATCATACTGAAGTAGTACATCATCACATTATTCAAAATGAGTTCATTCCTAATTATACATGTAGTGAAGTACATGTAAATGAACCTAATAATACTGTACCACCAACTCTATAATCTAAAATTGTAGGCACTACTAAATAGTGTCTACTTTTTATAATTTTTTAGACATTTTAAAATGGAGTCTCTCTTTTTTACTAGGTAGCGATAAAACTTTAATTGAATGTGAATCAAGAATACATAAGCAAAGTACAGATATAAATAATGTGGTATCAAAGAATGAACAAGACGTATAAGATTAAGAGATTGTATATGATAAAGCAATTAAAGAAGCAGATAGTTTTATGCCTCTTTCAATTATACTTGCTAACTGAATAATTAGAAGACTTGATAGGGTAAGAAAAAATGATAGTGGTCAACTTTTTGTAAAAATATTGGTCAAAAATATTCAAAAATATCGGTCATTTTTATTGGCAAATATCAGTCAATTTGGTAAAATTATTGTAGATTAAATATGGGAGTTGATTAAATGGATAAAGTTGCTGATAAAATAAAATAAAAAAAAGAATAGTTGACACATTAATAGATAGATATCTTAAGATATTTGGAGTTATTTGTATTGAGGGCCCTAAATGGTGTGGAAAAACATTGACATCTTCATATCATGCAAATAGTGAATTTTTGGTCGGCGATCCAAGAAATAATTTTTCTAATCGCTTACTTGCTGAAATTGAACCTTATAAGGTATTAGATGGTAAAACACCTCGACTAATTGACGAGTGGCAAGAAGTTCCTAGCCTTTGGGATGCTACTAGAGCATATGTGGATAAAAGTGTAAAAAAGGGGCAAATAATTTTAACTGGTTCATCAACTCCCCAGGAAAAAGGAGTATTACATAGTGGTATAGGAAGAATTAAAAGCATAAGAATGAACACAATGTCATTATATGAATCAGGCGATTCAAGTGGTGAGATATCACTTAGAGATTTATGTAATTATAAATTTCAATCGAAAATTTTAGAGGAAGTATCTCTTGAAAAATTAGCATATTTGATTACAAGAGGTGGATGGCCTGGAAATATTGATGTAGAAGAGTCAGAATGTTATGAACTAGCTACTAGCTACATGGAAAATGTTATTAAAACTGACTTAAGAAAGTTAGATAAAGATGTGGGTTACAACGAGCAAAAAGCAAAACTAATATTAAAGTCACTTGCAAGAAATGAATCTACCACTGTATCTAATCAAAAAATACTAAATGACATTATCGAAAATGATACTGAATCAATTAGTAAAAATACGTTAGTAAAATATTTAAATGCATTTAATAGAATGTTTTTATTTAACAACCAGGAGCCATTTTTTCCAAGCATTAGATCATCTCTAAGAGTAAAACAAATGGAAAAAAGACATTTTTCGGATCCTGCTATGGCATGTGCTATGTTAAGATTTACACCACATAAAATGATGAAAGATTTAAATACAATGGGATTTATGTTTGAAGGCATGGTTGAAAGAGATTTATCAATTTACGCTGAGTCAATAGGTGGAAAACTTTTACATTACCAAGATTATAAGGGAAATGAAATTGATGCTGTTATTGAACTTGCTGATGGTGATTGGTGTGCGTTTGAAATTAAATTAGGTTTAAATAAAGCAGAAGAAGGAGCGAAAAACTTAGTTAAAGTTTGTGATGATATTGTATGTAATGGTGGAAAAGCCCCACTATTTAAATGTGTAATATATGGAGTAGGAAATATGGCATACCAAAATAATAATGGTGTTTACATTTTTCCAATTACTGCTCTTAAAGATTAATTAAAGTTATATATATAGCACTTACCTAAATTTGGTAGGTGTTTTTTGATGTTAAAAATATATTAACACTAAAAAATAGCTAAAAAGTGCCTTATACTGTACCGATTTTGAAAAAATGTTAAAAGTGGTATAGTATAACAGCCCTTATTGTAAAAAAGTTAAATAAACAATATATCTCTTTATATAGTTAATATATGTAATAATAGAACTTCTATAGTTGATTACTTTTTAAATAATTTAATTTTTCTTGCAAAAAGAAGTCATTAAATTAAAAGTTGTGATATAATCATATAGTATAAAGAAATCGATGATTAAGAAGATTCATAATAGTAGTTCTATTTAGGGAGAATTAGTCGTGACTGAAAACTAATTTATAGAATGTTTATGAAGTTCACCTTAAGAGAGACTCTAATCAAGTCCGTTTTCCGCGTTAAGGAATATGAGGGAAGCTATGCTTCTAAATTAAGGTGGTACCACGGTTAACAATCGTCCTTTCTGTATAAGAAAAGGACGTTTTTTTAGGAGGAAGAAATGAAAAAATTGTTATTAAACATTTTAGAAAATGCAAAGCAAGCAATTGATAACGTAAAAAGCAATCAAGAGCTAAACGAACTTCGTGCTTACTATATGGGTAAGAAAAGTCCACTTGGCGACATTATGAAAAAAATGGGTAGTTTATCAATTGATGAGAAAAAAGAATTTGGAGCTTTAGCCAACAAAGTAAAAGCTGAGATTGAAGAAAAAATAACTAACGCAAGAAATAAAATAGAAGAAAGAGAAATTGAAGGTAAACTTGCTAGTGAAAAAATCGATGTTACCTTACCTGGTAAATCATTTAATTTAGGTACTGCACATCCTTTAATGCAGACATCAGAAGAATTACAAGAGTTATTCCTTGGTATGGGTTATAAGATTGCAGAAGGACCAGAAGTAGAACTTGATGTATTTAATTTTGAACTATTAAATGTACCAAAAGGACATCCTGCTCGTGATATGCAAGATACTTTCTATATTTCTGATAATCTATTACTTAGAACACAAACATCATCAGTTCAAGCAAGAACTCTTCTTGCATCAAACGGTAAACCAGTTAAAATTGTTTGCCCTGGTAAAGTATTTAGACGCGATGATGATGATGCCACTCATTCACATCAATTCATGCAATTTGAAGGACTTGTTGTTGATAAAAACATTACAATGTCTGATTTAAAAGGTACCTTATTACTTGTTGCGAAAAAGATGTTTGGTGAAGATAGAGTAATCAGACTTAGACCTTCATATTTTCCATTTACTGAACCAAGTGTTGAAGTAGATGTAAGTTGCTTCAAATGTGGTGGTAAAGGATGTAGTTTATGCAAAAATAGTGGATGGATTGAAGTTTTAGGTGCTGGTATGGTTCACCCTAATGTTTTAAGAGATTGTGGATATGATCCCGAAGTTTATCGTGGTTTTGCATTTGGTATTGGTATTGAACGTGTGACAATGTTCCGTCACGGTATTGATGACATTAGACATTTCTATACAAATGATGCAAGATTCCTAAAACAATTTAAAGGAGAAGAGTAATATGAAAGTATCATATAATTGGTTAAAAGAATTAGTAAATATTGATGTTTCACCAGAACAATTAGTTGATGAAATGTCACTTCATTCAATTGAAATAGAAGAGTATGGAAAACTTTTACCAACTAGTGGACTAGTCGTTGGTGAAGTTGTACAAAAAGAAAAACACAATAACTCTGATCACTTATCAGTTTGTCAAGTAAATTTAGGTAGTAGTGTTTCACAAATCGTTTGTGGTGCCCCTAATGTTGAGGCTGGACAAAAGGTTATTGTTGCCCTTCCTGGAGTTAAACTTCCTGGTGGTGAAATTAAAGTATCCGTAATAAGAGGAGTACCTTCAAATGGTATGTTATGTTCACTTCAAGAATTAGGCTTAGAAACTAAATATGTTCCGGAAAAGTATGCACATGGTATTTATGTACTTGGTGATGATGCTAAACCTGGTGAAGATGCTTTAAAATATTTAAATTTAGAAGATACAGTAATTGAACTTGGGCTTACTCCAAATCGTATGGATTTATTATCAATGAATGGGGTTGCGAAAGACATTAACGCAATGTATCATTCAGGTCTTAAACCGCTTACTTATGAACTTCATGAAATAGATAAAGAAGCATCAAGTGAAATTGATGTTGAACTAGAAACTTCAACTTGTTATAGCTATTATGCAAGAGTTGTAGAAGGTGTAGAAATTAAAGAATCTCCTGCTTTCATTAAAGCAAGACTTATCGCATCTGGTATTAGACCAATTAACAATGTTGTTGATATTACTAACTATATTTTACAACTATTTGGTCAACCACTTCATTCTTTCGATAAAGATGAACTTGGCAATAAAATAACAGTAAGACGTGCCACAAATGAAGAAGAAGTTGTAACCCTTGATGGTAATAAACGTACCTTAAACCGTAATGATATTGTTATTACTGATAATAAAGGCGAAAATAATAGTTCAAGAATTATTGCACTAGCTGGTGTTATGGGCGGACTTGATACAGAAGTTACAGAAAAAACTAAGAATATTGTTCTGGAATCAGCCGTATTTAGACCACTTAGTGTTCGTAGAACTTCTGCCAAACTTGGACTTAGAAGTGAATCAAGTGTTCGTTTTGAACGTGGTGTTGATTTAAACCAAAGTTTAGCAGCTGTTAACTATGCATGTTATTTACTTGAAAAATATGCTGGTGGTAAAGTCTTAAAAGGTTATGTTCATAAAGGTACTGAGTATGTTCCTGATAAAGTATTAACCCTAACTGAAAAATACGTTAAAGATTATTTAGGTGTAAAAATAACTCTAGAAGAAATGCAAAATATCTTTAATGGCTTATCTTTTGGAACCGAAATTAGAGATAAAGAAATCGTAGTATATGTTCCAAATCGTCGCTTAGATATTACTATCAAACAAGATTTAATTGAAGAATTAGCCAGAATTTATGGATATGATAAATTAAAAGAAACATTACCTTCAATGAATCTATGTGCTGAATATACAAAAGAACAAAAGATTAGAAGAACTATTGCGCAAACTCTTCGTGGTGTAGGTTTATCAGAAGTATTAACTTACTCTTTAGTCAGTGAAAAGAAGGCTCATGAATTTGCGTTACTTCTTGGTGATGACAAGAAAGAACTTGCCCTACTTCACCCAATGAATGAAGAAAGAAAATATTTACGACGCAATCTTGTTAGTAGTTTAATTGATGTTATTAAATATAATAATGCAAGAAAGATTGAAAATCTAGCTATATATGAAATTGGTAAACGTTACTTCTATGAGGGTGATGAAACTTGTGAAGATTGGTGTGTAAGTGGAGCTATTCAAGGTGTTCAAGCAACTAACCTTTGGAGTTCAAAGAGTAATAGAGTAGACTTCTACTATGTTAAAGGTATCCTTGAACTATTATTTGCGAAACTAAACATCACTGTAAAATATCAACCATTAAAAACTCCATGTCCTGAACTTCATCCTGGACGTTCAGCTGAAATAGTATTTAATGATAAAGTAATTGGTTTTGTTGGTGAATTACATCCAAAATATGCAAAAGATGAAGACATTGAAGATACGTATGTGTTTGAAATTAATTTAGATGAAATCTTCTTAAAAGAAAATAATGTAACCATTTTCTCATCAATATCTAAAGTTCCACCAGTATTCCGTGATTTAGCATTCATTATGGATAATAATCAAAGTATTGGGGAAATCATTGATGCCATTTATCGAGTTGATCGTAAAATGATCAAACAAGTTGAAGTGTTTGATGTTTATAGTGGTGAAAACATTGAAGATGGCAAGAAGAGTGTAGCTCTAAAAGTTATGCTTGAATCAGAAGATACTTTAACTGATGAAGTAATTAACCAAAAAATTACTAAGATTATTAAATCACTTGAATACCAATATCATGTAACCTTAAGAGGATAATATGTTTTCATACAAAAGAATTCTTATTATTGGCTCAGCTGGTAGTGGAAAGTCAACATTCTCAAAAAAACTAGGAGAACTAACTAATATTCCAGTTATTCACTTAGATAAGGAATACTGGCTCCCAAACTGGCAAACCCCTGATAAAGAAGTATGGAGAAAAAGAATTGAAGAACTTACCCTAGTAGATAGTTGGATTATGGATGGAAACTACGGATCTACCCTTGATTTAAGGCTTAAACGCGCTGATTTAGTGATATTCCTTGATTATAATAGATTTGTATGTGTAAGAGGCGTAATTAAGCGTAGTCTTAACAAAAAAGAACATAAACGCATTGATCTTGCTGAAGGGTGCACCGAAAAGTTTGATTTAGATTTTATTAAGTGGGTATGGAGTTTTCCTAAAGAATACCGACCTCAAATTATAAAATCTTTAGATGAACATCCTAATGTTGAAAAAATAATTTTCAAAAATAGAAAAGAAAGTAAAAAATATTTAGAAAGGCTAGAAATGGAAAAATGAAAAAAAGTATAATAATTGCCTTATTCATATTTTGTATATTTACTCTAGTATCATGCGATAATCACACTCATAACTACGCCGCCGCAACTTGTTATAGCCCCGAAACTTGTACTATTTGTGGGGCAACAAGAGGCGATGCAGTACCGCATAATTATGAAGAAGTATCAAAAGTTCTTGCGACTTGTACTGTAGATGGTGTTATAAAATATAAGTGTTCATATTGCTCAGATTCTTATGATGAAGTACTTCCATCAACTGGCCATACTTTAAATTCCATTAATGTTTGTACAACTTGTGGATACGCTAAAGGTGAAGAACAAATCCCAGAAGGTGAACTTACTTATCAACAAATAGTAGATATCCTTAATAAAGATTATATCCCAGATGTTGCTTATGAGGATATATATCTACCAGATATGATATCAGGCTCAACTGGCAGAATTTACTGGGCCACATCAGATGATGGTGTAATCACTACTGATGGTAAAATAATTAGAGGATCAAAAGATACAAAAGTCACAATAACAGCCTCAATTGTATTTTTAGGAGTAACTTTAAAATTTATGAAAGAAGTAACAGTTAAGGCCTATGCCTTAAAACCAATTGATAACAAAAAATTAGTAATAGCATATTTTTACCCATCAAGTGGAGTAAATGTATCAACTACTGATCTTGAAAAAATAGATTACATCAATTATAGTTTTGGTGGAATTTCAAATGGTAAAGTTGTAATTAATAATGATACAAACCTTAAGAAAACTTTATCATATCATAGTCAAGGTGTAAGAGTTGGTCTTGCTCTTGGAGGTTGGGGAGCTGGTGGATTTAGTGAAGCTATGATGACACCAAATTCAAGAACTACCCTAGTTAATTCCGTAATGGAAACGATTATTAAATATAATCTTGATGGAATTGACATTGATTGGGAATATCCAACAAGCTCAGTTGCAGGAATTACATCAAACCCAGCTGATAGAAATAATCTTACATTATTCTGTAAAGAATTAAAAGCAGCAATGTTAAATTATCGTAAAGATTTACTTTTAACTATTGCGATTGCACCAAGTAATGCCTTTTATGATTTAAAAGCCTTAACCGAATACATTGATTACTTTAATGTTATGACCTATGACTTTGCGATGGGAAATACAGCTAGTCACTTAACTAATCTTTCTGGTAACTATGCAAGTAGTGCTGAAAAAAGCATTAACTTTGTTAAAAATTATGTACCAGTAGAAAAAATTGTAATAGGTGGTGCTTTCTACGGACGTATGGGAACATTTGCAAGTTCTACTAATACAACAATTGGCGCACCACTTTCCACAAGTCTTGCCAAAGGGGCAATATCCTATACCAAGATTAAAGAAAACATTACTAAATATCACTGGAAAGAACAATACGATGAATCATCAGGAGCAGCTTACATAATTGAAGGCACAACCTTTATTACATATGATAGTACCAAAAGCATTGCTGCTAAAGCAAAATATGTTTTAGATAATAATTTAGGTGGCATAATGTTTTGGGATTTATCACAAGATACCACTGGTGATTTGTTAGATGCAATCGATGTAACACTAAATAAATAAAGTATAATTCAAATATTTAAGTCAAAAACACTAGAGATTAAATTTCTTTAGTGTTTTTATTTAGAAAAATAAACCTAATATGTTGATATATTTGATTAAAAATTGTATAATGAGCATATACATTAAAGAAAGAAAGGGAAAAGAATGAAAAAAATAATAAGTTTTATTTCACTAGCAGTATTACTATTAGTGATAGTTGGATGTGATGATCCAATAATTAAAAATGGAAAATTTACAGTAAAGTTTGATACAAATACTGAACTTAGGATTGCTGATCAAATAGTAACAAAAGGTGTAAAAGTAACAAAACCAACTGATCCAGTAAAAGATGGATATACTTTTGATGGTTGGTATCTAGGTGATAAAAAATGGGTATTTGATGAAGACGAAGTAACAAGTGACATTACTTTAACAGCACGTTTTGTTAGAGATGAAACTGAATTATTTAATTTAAAAGGTTCAGTAAAAGAGAATGATATATATAAAGTAATAGTACCTAACAGTAATAAATCATATAATTTTAAACCATTTGTAGAGTTTGGTGGTTATAGTAAATACTATGTAAGTGGTGATGAATATGGATCAAATATATATATTACAAAACAAGTACCATTAATTCAAGGTGATAATTACTACTACATTTTATGTGAAAAAGATAATGGTGATATTGATACATATAGAGTAAATATCTATAGAAATCATTTATACAGAGTAAAGTTTAATACAGATACTGATACTGCAATTGAGTCAAAACAAGTAGAAGAAGGCACAATATTAACCAATATTAAAACTGTAACTAAAGAAGGTTATACTTTTAAGGGATGGGACTATGACTTTACAAAGCCAATAACATGTGATTTAGTAGTAAATGCTATGTGGGAAATAAAAAAATATACTATCACATATGAATTAGATGGTGGTGTTTTTAACACAACTGCTCCTACAGAATATACTAAAGATAGTGATGTTACAATTCCTACTCTTACAAAAGAAGGTTGGAATTTCATTGGATGGGCAATTGATTCAAGAAAAGGAATTAAATTATGTAACAATATTCTTCCTGGTAGTACTAAGAAAAATGTAACACTTTATGCTATATGGCAAATAGGACAAACATTTAGCATTACATATCTTGAATGTGATATTGAAAAAGGTGAATTCACTAATGTAGTACTTCCTACTACTGCTCCTAAGATATTTGATAAAAATGGCTTAACTCAATTACCTACTCCTACAAAAGAAAATAAGAATTTTGGTGGATGGTATTTTGATAAAGAACTTAGCATAAAAGTAACAGCTATTCCTGCTGGTACTGCAAAAAATGTTATATTATATGCGCGTTGGGAAAACTTACCTTCTGGTGTTACTCATAATATTACTTATGATACTGCAGGCGGCACACTTCCCGCTGATGCACCGGCAACATTTGATGAAGCAGTTGGCTTATGGGATTTACCAGTTCCTACAAAAGAGGGTTATAACTTTGCTGGTTGGAATAAACAACATATTACTGCTGGAACAAGGGAGGATGTACTTTTAACAGCAATTTGGAAAAAAGTTTCTTTCTACAAAATTACTTATGTAGTTAATGATGGAAAACTTCCTGCTGATGTTCCTACAATATTTGAAGGTGGCATAGGTGTTGAACTTGTTGAGGCTATTCCTAATAATCCAACAAAAGATTTTTTGAGATGGGAAGATGAAAAAGGAAATGTTTATGATAGAATTAATCCAAATATTTATAAAGATGTTAAATTAATTGCTGTATTTGGTAAAAAAGGTGTTTACAAACCTAAATGGGAATTAGATCAAATTGGTTTTCAGGGTAAAGGTATGATCTATGAAATTAAAGTAGATAGTATTGAAGAAAATAACCCATTTGATCCAAGTTATACTGGTTCTCAAAAAGTTATCAAACAACAACATCAAACAAGAGTTGAAGCTGCATATGATATTATTATCAAGTATACAGCTTGGGAAGATTCAGCTCCTTGGGGACCTGAACGTGTTAAACACATCAACAAGAAGTATATGGAAGATTATGGAGATGTTTATGTTGTAACAATTGCTTCACAATGGATTCCTACACTTGTTAAAGGTGGATCAATTGCTGAATTATACAACATGACTACTGAAACTGGTGTCTTTACTGAATTAAGTTATGATGAAACTAAACAGTCTACAAAAGGTTATATCCAGGATAATATGTTTAACCAAGCTACATCTGTAAAAGGTAGAGTTTATGGTTATTCATTAGGTAACGCAAGACCTGACTACTTCATGTACTACAATGTAGACAAAGTTAAAACTTTAAATCTTGAAGATCCTGCTGAACTTTGGATGAAGGGCGAATGGACAAAGTCTAAATTCTCAAACTGGGTTAAAGATGCTCAAACTAAATTAAGTAAGGGCGAATATGTTCTTGACATGGGTTTCGCAGAAAGTATCATTGGTTTAACAGCTTCAACTGGTAACCAAATGTCAAACGTTCAACCTCCAAGAATTTTCTTAACTAACAACCAAGTTACTGATGAAATTTCATTCTTACAAGAAGCTTACGCAAGTGGCTTATACTATGGTCGTGGTGTTCAAGACGTTTCTCCAGGTTTCCAAGCTGGTTCAACAATTCTTCACCATGGTGATCTATGGTTCTTAAAAGAATCAACAAGATTTAACCCATTAGTTATGACATTCAAGATTGGTGTTGTTCCTTATCCTACAGATGATGGACAAGGCGGAACTCCTATTACTACAAAAGATGTATCTAAAGCTATTAAACTTGATGGTGACAAATATTTAACAGATGCTAATGGCGATTACATTGAAACTGTTGATATGAGTGAATCTTCATTCCAAATTCCATTTACTGGTACTTCTTGCTATGCAGTATTAAATATCGAAAATGGTAAAAATGGTATTAACGCTAAAGTTATTATGAACATTCTTCATGACCTAGTTGCAGGTCTTGGCGATGACCCTAATAACACAGTTAACTTAACAGCTGATGAATCTTATCGTAATTCTCTAGAGTTTAAATTTGACCGTGAAATCGATATCGAAGTTATCATGTCTTGTCAAGATAATACTTACTTTGAATTAATGGAATTATTATCTATGACAGTTGGTGGTGGCTCACACTTCGGTGATGGTGGTTTCTGGCCTCTAGCTGCATCAATCGTTAAGAAGACTGACTCTCCTGTTACAGCACTTAGTGAAGTACTTCCTAAGTACAAACAAGCAATGAGAGATTTAGGTTATAACATTCAATAAAATTAAAAAGTGGTTCTAGTTATAGAACCATTTTTGTTACAATTTGATACTCAAATTAAAAGTTATTTACTGAATATACTGAGTTTATAAGTAAACTAAAACCTACTTTTTTTCCAACAATTAATGAATAAATGTAGTTGACAAAAGAATGATAATTTAGTATAATTACAACTAATGGGAGGAAGACATATGACAAAATTATTATTCGAAAAAACCAAAGAGTCCATCATGTCCGTACTACCAATATCACTTTTGATTGTAGTGCTTAATTTTATTGTTTTCTTCGTAACAAAAGAATTTCTTTTTAGTAAGTGGATATTTATTGGATTTTTAATTGGATCAGTTATGTTAATTGTAGGGATGGCATTATTTACTCTTGGTGCTGACCTTTCAATGATGAGTGTTGGTGTTGGTGTTGGTAAATACATCACCCAAAATCGTAAAATATGGTTATTAATTTTAGTGCCATTTGTAATAGGAAGTTTAGTAACGATTGCAGAACCTGACTTACTAGTGCTTTCTAAACAAGTACAAATGGAAGGCGTGCCAAGTATTGTTTTGATATTAATGGTGGCAGTTGGTGTGGGAATCTTTTTAACAGTTGCCCTCCTTCGTGTAGTATTAAAAGTTGATATTAGAGTTGTTTTAATAGTTGCTTATTTAATAGTATTTATTCTTGCATCGTTTGCTCCAACAAGCTTTGTTCCCCTTGCTTTTGACTCTGGTGGTGTAACAACAGGACCAATGACAGTTCCCTTTATTATGGCAATTGGTTTAGGTGTAGCAAGTTTAAATGGTGATAAAAATAATGAAAACGATAGTTTTGGTTACATTGCTTTATGTTCGGTTGGGCCAATTATCGCGGTTACAATATTAGGGCTATTTACCAATATAACTGTCGATAATAGTAGCTCTAGCTATGTAATGAATAGTTTTCATGACTTTAGTTCATACTTTGGTAAAACCTTTGTATCTATGATTAAAGAGATTGCGATAGCACTATCGCCAATACTATTATTTGTTATTGTTTTTGAATGCTTTTTACAGCATGATAAAAAGAAAAACATTATCAAAATATTTATAGGTTTAGGGTATACTTATGTTGGCTTAGTCTTATTCTTAACTGGTGCGAACATGGGCTTTATGCCAGTTGGTAGTGTACTTGGTAGAACAATTGCCAGTCAAACCTTTAAGTGGGTGTTAATCCCTCTAAGTATGTTAATGGGATTCTTTGTTGTTATGGCTGAACCTGCAGTTCACGTTTTAAACAATCAAGTTGAAGAAGTAACTGGTGGTACTATCTCTAAACGTGTTATGTTATTTTCACTTGCGATAGGCGTTGCGATATCACTAGGTCTTGCGATGACAAGAGTATTATGTGATTTTTCAATTTGGTGGATTTTAATACCAGGATATAGTATCGCGATTATTTTATCACTAATTGTCCCAAAAATCTTTACATCAATTGCTTTTGACTCAGGTGGTGTTGCCTCAGGTCCAATGACAGCAACCTTCTTATTACCACTTGCAACAGGAGCATGCCATGAGATATATTCTCAAGACATTAAAATTCTAAGCAATGGTTTTGGAATCGTTGCCCTTGTAGCGATGACTCCATTAATCGTTGTTCAATTAGTTGGTTTAATCTATAAGATTAAATTACAAAGAGCTGAAGCTACTAAAGAATTACCATATGAAGATGTTATTGAATTCGACTTAAATGGTCTAAATGAGGTGGATTATGAATAATGTTCCTAATGGCTTAAGATTAATAGTTACCATTGTTGATAGAAAAAAAGGAAAGAAAGTTGTAAATCTTTTCGAAAAACTTGGATGCATATATCACCATACCATTCTTGGTTATGGTACTGCCCCAATTGAAATCTTTGACTATCTAGGCTTTGGTAAAATTGAAAAAGATGTAGTACTAAGTATTGCGGATGAAAACATGGTACCATTTATGTTTGATGCATTAAGACAAGAACTTGACTTTGCATCTCCAGGTCATGGTATCGCATGCTCTATACCAATTAAAAGTGTAGACAGTTCTAGAGCATTACAAGAAATCTTAAAGAAAGGCGATAAATAGGTATATATATGAAAGATATGATAATTATTATATGTAATAATGGTTCAGCCGCAGATGTTATGGAACTTGCCAAATCACAAGGAGCAGGTGGAGGAACTATTATTAAAGGAAGAGGATCAGCAAGTAAAGATATGCAACACTTTTTAGGTATTACCATTCAACCTGAAAAAGATATTATCTTAATTGTAACTGAACCTGAAACTAGAAATAATATAATGAAAGAAATCTCATCTAAAATGGGTATCGGAACAAAAAGCCATGCTATTTGCTTTTCAGTCCCAGTTGATGCAACAGTTGGATTAAAAGAAAACTAAAATAAATAAATAAAATATAAAAACAAAAAAATCTGGAAAAATCCAGATTTTTATTATGCTCTTGATGAGTATTTACCATCCCAAGTAGTAACGATAATCTTATCGCCTTGGTTGATAAACATAGGAACTTTAACAACTAAACCAGTTTCAACTGTAACTTCTTTTAAAGCATTAGTTGCAGTGTTACCAGCAACAGCAGGAGTACTTTCAGTAACTTCCATAACCATTTTTTCTGGCAAGTTAACACCTAAAATTTCAGTTCCATAGAATACGATTTCAACTGTCATACCTTCAATTAAGAATTTAGATTCCCATTTTAATCTTTCAGCAGGAATTTCAACTTGGTCATAACTTTCTAAATCCATAAAGCAATAAGTGTCACCACCATATAAGAATTGGTGTTTACGTTTTTCAATAATTGCTTGTTCTAGTCTTTCACCAGCATTGAAAGAATATTCAATATTACTACCAGTACGTAAATTTTTAAGTTTTGTTTTTACGAATGCTTGACCTTTACCTGGTTTTACATGTTGGAATTCAATAATTTGGAAAATTTGATTGTTATAAAGAATGGTTAAACCAGTTTTAAAATCACTTGTATCAATCATTATTTCGCCTCCTATCAATTATTAATAATCAAATACTTTAATATTATATATTATTTTTACGCTTTTTGCAAGTTGTATAAACTTTTTTATAAAATTGTGTGTTTATTTTATGATAATGTCTTAATGTTTATTTTTAGAAAATGTACAAATAACTATTAAATTACGTGCAAAAAATGTCGATTTTTGGTATAATTGAAATGTAGTAGAAAGAGAGAAAAATTATGGATAGTTTAGAAGAACTAAAGATTAAAATAGATAGTTTCAATAAAGAAAGAGATTGGGATAAATTTCATTCGCCTGCTAATTTAGCTAAATCAATCGTAATTGAAAGTAGTGAATTATTGGAATGCTTTCAGTGGAATGATGATACTTACAAATTAGATGATGTGAAAGAGGAGTTAGCAGATGTTGTTAATTATTGTATACAACTTGCAAGTGTCTTAGATTTGGACATAAAGCAAATAGTGCTTGATAAATTAAAGAAAACAGAAGAAAAATATCCAGTTGATAAATGTAAAGGAATTTCAACTAAGTATAATAAATTGTAGGAGAAAACATGATAGTTTATAGTAATAATAAAAAAGGCTTTTTTGATGATGTTAGAGATAATATAATTGCCGATAAAATAGAAGAATCATTTAAAAAACAAAATATTAAACATAATAATTTAGCTGAATTTAGAAGTTGGTATAATTCACTTCAATTTGTACGAAATGCCTTAGATGATGATGAAATTAGTGGTGACTGTGATATAGCAATAGAATACCAAATTCCATTAACATCAAAACGTGTGGATTTTTTAATTGCCGGAATTGATGAAAATGCAAATAATAATGTTGTTGTTATTGAGTTAAAACAATGGGAAACCAGTAAACAAACAAATAATAATGATATCGTAGAAGCATATACTGGAAACGGATTAAGGGCTGTTACTCATCCAAGTTATCAAGCATACTCGTATGCAAAGATTATTGAAAACTTTAATGAGAATGTAAGTAAAGAAAATATATCTCTTATTCCATGTGCATTTTTACATAATTATAGAGAAGAAAATAGAAAGAATATAGATAATGAATTTTATAGTGAAGCTATATCGTGTGCTCCTATTTTCTTAAGCCATGATACTCCTAAACTTAGAAACTTCATAAAACAATATATTAGAAAAAAAGATAACATTGATATATTAATGAAAATTGAAAATGGCAAATTAAAACCTACTAAAGCTTTACAAGATGCTTTATCATCAATGTTAAAAGGCAACAAAGAATTCTACCTAATAGATGAACAAAAAGTTGTGTATGAAAAAATAAAAGAACTAGTATCACTATCTCTTAAACAAAAAAATCACAAATATACAATAATAGTAGAAGGCGGCCCTGGTACAGGAAAAAGTGTTGTTGCTATACAGTTATTATGTGATCTTATTGAAAAAGGATATTCAGTTAATTATGTGACTAAAAATCAAGCTCCTCGTGAAGTATACTTTAAAAAACTTAAGGGCGATAAGTTTAAACTATCATATATTAAAAACCTATTTAAAGGATCAAGTAGTTTTATTAATACTCCACTTAATACTTTTGATTGCTTACTTTGTGATGAAGCACACCGACTAAACGAAAAATCAGGTATATTCAAAAATTTAGGTGAAAATCAAATTAAAGAAATTATCCATTCATCAAGAGTATCAGTATTTTTTATTGATGAAAATCAAAAAGTTACAACCTCTGATATTGGATCAATTGAACTAATTAATAAATATGCATTAGAAGAAAATGCAAGTATAATTTCAGGTGATGATTTAAAATTAATATCACAATTTAGATGTAATGGCAGTGATGGATATTTAGCATTTTTAGATAATTTACTTGGGATAAGAGAAACAGCAAATTATAATATAGACTTAGATTATGATTTTAAAGTATTTGATGAGCCAAATGAATTAATGAATGCTATTAAAGAAAAAAATAAAATAGATAATAAGTCAAGAGTTGTTGCCGGATATTGTTATGAGTGGGTAAGCAAAGATGACCCTAGCCTTTATGATATATATCTAGATAATAACTTTAAAGCAAAATGGAATTTTAAAAGTACTACTACTTGGGCAATAGATGAAAATTCAATTGATCAAATTGGTTGTATCCATACATCTCAAGGATTAGAGTTTAATTATGTAGGAGTCATAATAGGAAAAGATTTAATTTATAGAGATAATCAAGTTTTAACAGATTATACCAAAAGAGCAAAAACAGATAAATCATTAATGGGGATTAAAAAGACAAAAGACTTTGATCTTGCGGATAAAATAATTAGAAATACTTATCGAACTTTAATGTCAAGAGGTCAAAAAGGATGTTATATTTATTGTGAAGATACTAGACTTGCTCAGTACATTAAAGAATCGTTAAATAATGATAATTAATATAATATAAAGTAAAAAAACAGCATTGTGAAATTCACAATGCTTTTAAACATATAAAAAACACAAATAAAACATATTATTTGAATGCAAAACAGTTGAAAATATGTAAAAACTATGTTAAAATTAAGTGTAATTAATTTTTTAGGAGGAAAAAGTATGAATTACGAAAAAATTATAATTGAACTATTAAGTCGAATTAAAGAATTAGAAGATAGAGTATCTTTACTAGAAAAACAAATAAACACTGAAAACGAAAAAGAAGAAGCGTATTCAATATCTTCATCAGGTATAAGAAAAACAACATTTACAGGAATGATTAGAGAGTATATTGAAAATAAAAAAATTGAAGCAGCCGAAAACGGTGCTACAGAATTAGTTCTTGTATGCAATGATATACAAAAACAATTTGGTGTAGTAAATCGTGCACCCTCTATTTGTAAAGCAATGTATGATTGCATGAAGCAAAATGATCAAGTATTATTTGCACCTGAAAAAGGAATGTCAACAAAATTAGAAATCAAATATTATTTAAAGTAATTCTAAAAATCAAAAAACCTCAATGATTTAAAATAAATTCATTGGGGCTTTCTAATAATTGGGTATTGCTGAATGCCTAAATTTAGTATATTGAATATTACAAATTAATTTTTTATGAGAAATTCAAAAAAATGAGTTAAAACACTTGCATTATTAAATACATTGTGTTATAATATTAAGGCGTTTTGAGATAGTATATATGCGGGTGTGGTGAAATTGGCAGACACGCTAGACTTAGGATCTAGTTCTTCGGAGTGCAGGTTCAACTCCTGTCACCCGCACCATCTTAAAACATTATACCGTGGGTCCTGTGGTGTAGCGGTTTATCACGCCTGCCTGTCACGCAGGAGATCGCGGGTTCGATTCCCGTCAGGACCGCCATTATGCGCGCATGTAGTTCAATTGGATAGAATACTTGACTACGGATCAAGGGGTTGTGGGTTCGAATCCTGTCATGCGCGCCATCTTATTTTATTTAAATCATAAAAACAACATCGGGACTTAGCTCAGCTTGGTAGAGCATCTGGTTTGGGACCAGAGGGTCACAGGTTCGAATCCTGCAGTCCCGACCATTAATTTTATATGCGGGCGTTGTTCAATGGTAGAACTTCAGCCTTCCAAGCTGACTATGCGGGTTCGATTCCCGTCGCTCGCTCCATTGAAAATACAAGTGGTACAGTAGATGTATCATTTTTTTATTTTATACATTTAAACTAATACTGAAACAGAGCTATGCATATATTATTAAGTTATTTGTTTGTGCTTGATAGTAGAGCTAGACTGTTTATGTTGAAATCTATTTAAGTTTGTGATATTATGATAAAAAGAAACACTTATATAGACATTAGTAAATAAAAATTAAATTGAGGAACGAAATATATGGAAATTAAAGGCAAAAACGAAACAGAACATTTAATACTTAAATATGATGATAACTTAAATACATACATAGATATAACTAAAGACGTGTTTTTTGTGAAGGATAACATAACCTATTGGTATGTTGGATTTAGTAAAAATAACAACTATTACTGCATGTAAAAATTAAAACTGTTAGTATCTACGAATCCTATAAAAATACCTTTTGATGAAAATAATGTATATATAAATGATATAAAAATTAAGCCTTACAACATATTAAAATTTGATAAACTTGGTTATAAAATTTTTTTAGGAGGATATAGAACAATATTTGTTGATAAAATTGATGTATGTAATGATGCTATACGCATTAATTATATTTGTTCAAATATTAAAACTGCTGATAATAATGTTTTACGTTATTACAAAGACTTAGCCAAATATTCAGCAGATATATCGACAACTGATAATAGTATAGAAAAAATATTATTTAATTTATATAGAAATGTTAAAGATATAAATGAAGAATCTGTTTTAAAATCATATTCTCAAGAAAGTGTTAAACAAATTGAATTTGATACGGCAAAATTAATATACCCATTTTCAACCAACAATTCACAAATTCTAGCAATCAATCGAGCATTTTGTAACAACCTATCTGTGGTTACTGGCCCACCAGGCACAGGCAAGACACAAGTTATTTTAAACCTAATTTGTAATGCAGTTGTTAATAATATGAAAATTGCGGTAATATCAAATAATAATACAGCGGTGGAAAATATTTATGAAAAAATGAAAGAATATGATTTAGATTTTATATTAGCATGTTTAGGAAATAATAAAAACGTAGAAAACTTTTTTACAAAATCGGATAATTTAGAATCCATAGTAGAAAATATGCGTCAATATAAAATTGATGATGATGTAAATGAAATAGTTGATAAATTAAAAGAACTGTATAATGTAAATAAAAAAATAATCAATTTAAAACATCAGTTATTTGAGTTAGAACAAGAATTCAAATATTACAAAGAAAAGCATGAATATGTTGATTGTAGTAATATAGTCGGTAAATATAGTAATTTTGAAAAAAGTTTTGATTTAAAGTACTATTTATTGTCTTTAAATAAAATTACTTTTTTGA
>OLVS01000200.1_pt1 | contig 38964 bp, 46 predicted proteins | sample 1644121 | NCBI WGS metagenome assembly OLVS01 (sample SAMEA103958121, study PRJEB25191) | human gut metagenome
AATTTTATAGGATAGTAAGTATATTATGTCATTTAACGCAAGGAAAATAAATTTCTGTGGAAAAGAAAGAAAATTCAAAAGATGTCCGAACAGAACAGTGAAAGATTTCCAAAAAAGAATTGAGAACATACAAGAGGAATTAGAACCATTAACCGATAAAAATCGTGAATTCCAATTTGCTTCTCAAGAAATAAATGATGAGATAGAAACAATCAATAAACATATTGAATTATTAGAAAAGTTGGATGAACCAACTGATGAAGAAATCAGACAATCTTTAGATTTAAACCAATCTAAAGTACAGTTGCAGAAAGAATTGCATAAGTTAATCAATGATAATGAGTTGAGTATGAGGAATGAGAAAGATTTCTTTAAAGATATTGATAAGAAATTAATGGATACTTATGCGGAATTTGCAACACTTATTTTTGATAAATTTGAGTTCGAAGAGTTTGAAGAAGAAGCAGACTCAACAGACCTTGTTATAGCACCTCGTTTAAGTGAATTGTACCGTTTATGTACAAGTGGAGCTAAACAAGCAGAAGTGGATAAAGTTTATCGCAACATTATAAAAGACAATATTGAATCATCATTTCAATCCTGATGATGAGATAACACGTGATAAAAAAGAAGATAGCAAACCTGTATCTCAAATGATAGAGGAAGCTATGTTAGATGAATATTTTTTACTTGTAAGAAGAATTCCAGGGATTTCATTATCTCCAAAGGAATACTGGGAGTTAGATACTTTCACTACACAGTATTTGCTTGATTTGGAGAAAGAAATAATGAAAGAAGAGGAGAAGTCTTATAACGGTAAGAAATCTCATAATTACACAGAATTTTCTGATAAAGACAGTCCTGAAATGGTGGATATTGTAATGGAATTAACAGAGGATGCGTAAAAATATGTTTAGTTTAGATACAACTCCATGGAAACAATGGTTAGAACATACTAAAGAAGCAGTTAAGCAGATGGATATGTTAATGGAGTCTAAATATGCAGTAACTATAAGAGAAGTTACTACCCCATTAGTTCCATTGAAAACTGGTAAATTAATTGGGAGTTTCATTACAGATTTAAGCAGTACTTTCCCAGTTACTGAAATGACTTTCGGATACTCCGCATATGATGAGAAGAGTGGTTTTAATTATGCTGAATATCAGCACGATATTATTAAAACACACCAACACCCAATTCAAGGAGTTCAGTATTATCTCCGTAAAGGTATTTACCATGCTCAAGAAACTGTTTTTACAGAGATTGAAGAGGATTATTTAAGCTGTTTCCACATTTAGGAGTGTGGAGGCAGTATTTTTTTTAAACTTTTTTTTAAGGGAGGTTATGGTTTAGTATGGCTAATATGGGAAATGCCGTAACTGCAATGTTAAAATTAGATGCTACTGATTTTACAAACAATATTAACCGTGCAGTTTCTGCAATAGATAAATTACAAACTAAAGCAAATAGTAATAAATCATTTTCTAAATTGGCTAACAGTTTAGCTACATTCCGTAGAGAATTAAATAAACTTGAGTCAACCTCTTCTGTTTCAAGTGAAGCATTAACTAAATTATCATCAAACATTACTAGAGTAGGTAATGCTTTAACTGTGGTTAAGAAGTTTGAAACAGAAGTGCAAATTTTTAGTAAAATGGCAAATAGTGTAGGTCAGTTTACTCGTGCTTTAATGAATTTAAACAACACACAAAGACAAACCAGTTCAATATCAAATCAAACAACCAATAGTATTAGAACTATGGGAACCAGTTTGAATACTGTAAAATCAAGTACTACTGGATTAACAAGTAGTTTGAATAGTGTGGGAACTGCAGGTAGAACTGCTTCAAGTGGTTTAAACTCAACATCAACAAGTTTAAATTCAATAAGTAGTTCTGCAAGTAGTGCAGTAAGTAGTTTAAACTCAACTGCAACAACTTTGAATACAATAGGTTCTAGAATAAACAGCACATTTACTGGGTTATCTGCAAAAGCGAATAGTGCAAGCACCAGTATTAAAAATGTAGGTGCAAGTACAACAACAGTTTCAAGTAGTGTGGGAAACCTTGGTAAATCAGCATCTTCAAGTGCAACTGGTTTTAATACTTTAAATAATAGTATTGGTAAATCAAGTCAAACTGCAAAAGCAGCTGATGGAAGATACAAAACATTATCCAATACATTATTCAGTCTTCGTGGAATAACCAGTATGGTTGGAGCAATGTTCGCATTCCAATTAGTACAAGGATTCATAGACAGTACACAACAAAGTATCCATGCAAAATCCCAAATGGAAGCTTATCAAAAAACAATGGGCATGAGTGAACACGCAGTTGATTCTTTTAACAAGAAATTAAATGAAACGGTAAGCACTTATAAAAAAATGAATAAGTACAGTCTTGGTGAAACTGTTGCAGGTTTAGGTATTGAGTTTAACCTTACTGGTAAGCAAATGGAAGGTATGATGAAAACTGTTGCAAGATTGCAATCAGAATACCTTCGTGCAGGTCGTTCTGCAGAAGAAGCAGATCTTGCAGTTAAAGATATTATGCAAGGAGAATTCCTTCGTTTAAGTCGTGAAACTGGTGTTGGTAAAGAGGATTTAAAAGCTCTTGGTTGGAGTGGAGATACAAAAGATATTGAATCATTGCAAAGAGCATTAGATAAAGTAGCTGAACAAAGGAATTGGGATGCTTTTGCTCAACAAGCAACAAGTTTAAGTGATGTTTTAGCAATTCTTAAAAATCGTTTTGGTGAATTCGTAGCTGATTTGACAAGTATTATTACTCCAGGGATTGTTGGTGCTTTTAACCTTATAAGTGATGTTTTTGGTAGTGTTGAAAATTGGTATAAGAATTCCAGTTTTTTCACTCAAGGAATGACACAATTTTTAGGTGTTGCTTCTGCTTTAGGTGTTTTAACTACTGGTTTAATTGCTTTTAAAGGACATATGGGTTTGGCGGAGATTGCTTCCGCAGGTTTTGGTAGGAGTTTGTTAGGTGTTGCTTTAGGTTTTGATAAAACAACTATTGCTTCAACTTCTGCTATGACTATGTTGAAAGCATGGATTGCAGGAACTAATACTGCTATTGGTAAAGAATTATCTTTTGGTCAGGCGATTGCGAGTAGGGTTTTAGGTTTGAATCGTGCAAGTGTAGCTACTAATGGTGTTGTTACTTCATTAATTGGTATGTCCAGAGGTATGAAAGTTGCTAAAGACGGTACTCTTTTAGCAAATTCTGCTCTTAAAGCTTATCAGTCCGGTACAATTGCTTTTAAAGAAGCTGAAACTGCATTAAATGGTATTTTGCAAGCTAATGGTGTGCAGTTTAAATTAACTTCAAGTATGATTTCAGCATATGCTGCGAGAATGGATGTTGCGAAGATGAGTAGTTTGTCTTTTGTGCAGAAATTAGCAATGTTAAATCCAAGTATTTCTGCTACTCAGGCTTCAACTATGAAAACAAGCCAAGCATTGAAGGCATTTGCAGGAAGTAGTGCTGCGGCAGGATTAGCAGTAAATGCTGTTTTAATAGTGGCTTTGATTGCATTAGCAGCAGCATTTGCAACAATTTATGATAAATGTCAGCAAGCTAAACAAGCAGTTGAGGGTTTTCAAGATGTGGTTGAGAATGGTGATGACTATATAAAAGATGCTAAAAATCGTGAAAATTACTGGACTGGAGTGGCAAATAGTGCTAAACAACATAAAGCAAATGCCACTAATGCAAGAGAATCTGCAGATGCGGAGAAATATTTAGCTCATGCTACAAACATGGCTAAATCTGCAAACATGGATTATCAAGCATCACTTAAAGCAGTTCAACAAGCAAGAAGTTATGATGCTCAACATAAAGCACAGGAAATGAGAATACAAGGGGAAAATACACAGTTTCTCCAAGAACAATATAAAAAATTAGGTTTATCTGCAGATGAGGCGGCTTATAAAGCTAATAATTTAGCGAGAAGTGTTGAAGAAGGGAATCGTGTTATTAATGAATCACTTCAAAAACAAGCTTTGTATTTAGACCAACATAATCAATCAATTAGTAATCATATAGACCGTTTAAGAGAGATGGGTGCGGATACTAAAGCAACTACCAAATACCTTGATGAGCAAAGTGCGGAAGTATATAAAGTAAGTGAAGCTTGGAAAGCATTTAATCAAGGTGATATGTGGGCAGGTGCTAAAGCAATGGTTGGTGAATTTAAAATATGGTGGAATGATTTATCATCTTATTTTACAGAAGGTATTTCTTTAGATGATTCATTTAAAATGATGGGTCAGGATTTATCTAAAAGTATTACTGGTTTTGTTGGGTGGATTCAAGAATCTTTTGAAAATACGGACTGGCAAGGAGTAGGAAATGCTATTGCAATGGGCTTAACCAGTATAGATTGGATAGGAATACTCGGTGGACTTGGAGAAGCTCTTTCAACAGTTTTTAAGGGATTACTCTCTGTATTATGGGGAATAATTGAAGGTTTAGGTCAACAAGCATGGACTTACATAACAAACTGGTTTAATGATAGTATTGTGCAACCGTTAAGTGAAGCTTGGAATAATTTTATGAATGACCCATTAGGTACAATAGGTGGAGCTATAAGTGGAGGACTTAGTTGGTTGCTTGATGCATTTTTAAATAGTGGTGCCGGAGATGCTCTAACCACTATATGGGAATGGTTAAATACAAACATTATCCAACCTTTGCAAGAAGCATGGGGGCAATTCACAAGCGACCCATTAGGTTATTTGATGAGTGGAGTTGAATTTGGAATTGGAATGCTCCTTGATGCTTTACTTGGAAATGGGGATACAGATGCTTTAACCAGTATATGGGACTGGTTAAACAATAGTATTATTCTACCATTACAACAAGCATGGAGTCAATTTGCATCAGACCCAATCGGATACCTTGCAGGAGTAATTATTGACATAGGTCAATTCTTAAATAGTTTATTCGGTGATGTATGGACTGGAATAACTAATTGGGTAAATTATAATATTATACAACCAATAAGTCAAGCAATACAAACTGGTTTGGCAAACATACCTATTCTTGGAAGCATTCTTCAAATGTTAGGCTTAATTGATGGAGGAAATCAAACAGCATCAAACAAGGGTAAAACATTAGGAGATAAAATAGGAGAAGCATTAAAACAAGCAATCTACACCATACCAATTGTTGGAGATATTATTCGTATTTTAGACCTGATTAATGGTACTTACGGTACAGCTAACAGTAAAGGTAAAGGAGTAGGTAAAAACATTAAAGAAGGTGAAAAATCAGGACACCAAGGAACTTCCGGTAATGTCGCATCTGAAATGTTAGATATTGTTAATGCAGTTGCTAAAGCAGCAGGTCAAGCATATAGTGCAGCAGTAAAAGTAGGGCAAAGCATATGGAATGGTATTAACAGCATACTTCAAAGACATTCCCCAGGTTTTATTCACGACCAAGTTAAAGCAGAATTCCAGAATGATTTACCATCTGCTATTATTGGAGCTACAACTAAGGTTTATGATAATGCAGCTTTAGTTGGTCAAGCTATGGTTGATGGTGTTACTCCGAGTGTTGATACTTTACAAACTCAAGTTTCTGATGCTTTATCTCAAACATATGATATTCCTCAACTTGATCCGGCTGTTGCTCAAATGTTGCAGGTTCAGGGTATGGATTCTTCTGCTAATCAAGATGCTTTAGCTCAGTATCAGTCTGATGCTCAATATGCGGAGCAGTTGAATTATGATACTAGTATGAATACTATGAATACTTTTAGTACTTTGGGTACTGTTGTTGATGGTGTGTTTAATGGTATGGGTACTAGTATGGTTACTGCTTATACGGGTATGAATACTAATCAGCAAACTTTGTTGACTGGTATGACTACTAAGAATCAACAAGCATATAATCAGATGCAAACTCAAACTACCACTAGTTTGAATAATATGAGGAATAGTACTCAGAATGTTACTAATCAGATGACTAATGCTTGGGTGCATATGAAGGATAATATTGTTGCTAGTGCTAATCAGTTGAAAACACAATCAACAAGTCATTTTAATCAGTTAAGTGGCACTATCGGTCGTTTTTACCGTAAATTGCAAAATCCAAGTAGTTGGGGAGCAGGTGACCCTGATTCAACTCCAAGATACACTAATCGTGGGAGATATAATCGTGGTGTGAAAGCAGTTAATCGTGTTTTCGGTAAAACAAGTGGTAGTGCAGGCAGTCCAAGTTTAACTTCTAGTTTTGGGAAACATGGAGCAGGAGCTCCTCCAACTGGTTTACCTGAATCAATGAAGTTAAATGATTTGCTGAAGATGATGTGTCCTAATGGTTCTTGTATTGGAACAAATCAAAAAGTTAATGTTAATGAGTTCTTGGCAAGTTTCATGGATGGTGCTTTTGGTACTTGGAGAGATTGGAGTCCGAAACATTTCAGTAAAATTAAAAACACCACTAATGAGTGGGATGCTAAATCTCCAAGGATTATGGGTTGGATTGATACTAATACTAATTTTAAAGTTAAAAGATTTTTGAATGGTCAGCCTAATGTTAGTTTTGAGGAATTCAAACGTATGGCTGAAGCATTGTTTAGTGCTATTCAATATGATTTTTATATGGATAGTAGTAAGTGTGGTAATTGGGTTGCTGCTTTGCAGACTGGTGCTGTGAATTGTTATGATGGTACTAATGCTTTATTGGCTTTGGCTCGTACTTGTGGTTTTAGTGGTAGTATGGCTCATGGTTCTTGGAATGGTGTTCCTCATGTGTGGGCTGTGATTAATGGTCAGAAAATGGACACTACTGGTTGGCAAAAGAGAAGAACTTGGACTCCTTCAGCATCTGCAGGTTCACCTTCTGGAAATATGGATATTGGCAATACAACAAACAATTCTATAACTGTTTCTGTTCGTATTGAGGGTGATGTGTATGGTGTTGATGATTTGGACAGTAAAATACAGAGTGGAGTTAAAAAGGGCATGGCAGAGGCTATGAATACTTCGAATATTATAGGGGTTTAACAAAACACATATAAATACCCTTTTTACATATATATGAGGCTACCTATTTAAGGTAGTTTCTTCAACTTTTTTTAGGAGGGAAACAACATGGTACAACAAAGTTTCGTATTTGACATGACATTAATCGAAACATTCTGGGACAACTGGAATAAAACAGGATGGTATGGTGCAGACACCATGACGCCATCAAAAACAGACTATGAAATAATTATAGCAGACGCATCAGACACAAATCAATTACATGATATTGATGATGCAATAGAAAATGGACAATTAAAAAACACAGTCAATATTCACACAGGCAAACTTGCAACAGTCAAATTAGTGTATGGTGGAGAAAGTGGATCATGGGAAAGAACAATCTCATTCCCTGAGGACAGTACAATAGATATTGGTGAGGATAATATTTTTGTGAAAGCATTATTCATAAGACACGCCACAACTAAAAAAGTTGTGGCTTACTGTATTTTATCAGATAGATTCCCATGCACTAATAAAATAATTATTCCTGCGGGAACTATTGGTTGGAGGATTAAAGAAAATGTGAGGTGTGATGCATGAGTGATGCTGAATATATTTTTAATTTCAGAAGAGTTGATGATTTTTTAGATAATATTAATCGTGAAGGTTATTTTGATACTGAAGATATGGATGGTTTGAATAAGAATTTTCGTTTTATGGTTTCAACTGATTGTCCTGACAATATCGATGATTGTCTTGATGAGTTCGGTACTTTGAATAATAAAGTAACTTTGATAGATATTGGGGATAATGGTTTGGTTGCGATTAATTATAATCATGGGATTAATGGTAATCGTTATATTAGTATTGCTCAAGGTAGTTTTCAAATTGATGTTGGTGATGGTTTCACTGATTTGAAAGCTTTGTTTTTATGTAGTGCTGATACTGGGTATGTGATTGCTTATAGTATTGTTCCGAAGACTGTTCGTGTTAAGAATGAGGTTGTGTTCCCAGTTAATGGTGTGATTTGGGATGTGAGGACTGAAGTATGAATCAAACAGTTAAATATGCAACCAGTTTTGATGAAGTGGCTCATGGTGGAGTGGATTCTACTACTTGGAAAGATTTGAATAATATTCTTCAAGATACTGATACTTTTGCAACTGGTTCTTATGTTGATGGTAAAGTTCCACAACAATTATATGTGTATGGTTTTCATTTGGATTTGAATGAACACCAATATATTAAGGATATTACTTTTGAAGTGAAATTATCATGTAATGCTTCTGTTAAAACAACTGCTCCTGTAGGATTTGTGAATTATGGTAGGAGTATTGGGCATAATAATTTAGATTTCACTAATACACTTAGAGTGGATAATGATAATCTTGTTAGTGTTTATAAAAATATTTATTCCTATAAAATAACTGAAGCGGATTTACTTAGTAAAAATATTAAGAAATCAGAGATTAATTCTAACTTATTTGGTCTTATTTTACAATTCCCACCTAATCAGTTAGATTCATCAGGTTTAATATATTTGGATTGGGTTAGAGTAACTGTTAATTATGAAACACCTTATTTTGTGTTTGGTTCTGATTTCCCATTTACTTCAAGACAAGTGGATAGTTATAGTGTAGTGAATAATTTAGGGTATAATACTTCTTGTGGATTGCCATTTACTGCTAAAATCCAAATACAGAATATGTCTGCACCTAATTTGAAAGGTGGGGATAAATTAGAAGTGGATTTACCTAAAGGATTGCATATTAAAGATGTTGCTTGTACAAGATGTGAATGGGATAATAACACTAATACTTTAACATTGTTAAATCATGGTAAAAGTGGTGTTTGTTATGCTACATTTACGTTCTACGGAAGAACAAGTGGTTATAAGTTAGTTAGATTCCATGGGGAGAATATTGGTTCATGGGATAGATGGTTATACATAAATAAAAATGCTAATATTGAAGCAGAAGCAGATGAGCAGTTAGTTATCTCAACTAATGAATGTCATAAAGGTGCGGAGTCAATAATTACTGTTGATGGTAAAACTTTTAATGATGATGGTACTGCTGATTTTGAAGTGTTGCTTCCTAATCAAGGACCACCTTATAAGATAGTTGCTAATCTTGACCATTGCAGTAAAGATGTTACTGTTAAATCAGTTGATGCTCCTAATGGATTAATATCTTTTAATGTTCCTAAAGGAGAGTATGTTGATGTTAGTTTTGATGTTTATTTTTATCCTGTGAAAACTGGTGATGCTACAGTTGAAGTAGTAGCTACAGATACTCAAACAACATATTCTTATGATTATTTTGTGGAAGCTCCTTATGATTATGTGTTTTCTTTTAACTGTAAAGATACTTATGTTTGTGGAGGTAGATTAGTTTCAACTGTTGAAACTGGAGCTTATATTTTACCTTGTAGAACTGTAGAGCCTGAAAGTATTGTTAAAGTTAAAAAACCTACTTTATGTGCTAAAAGATTTGATGATATTGATTATATTGGTTGTGTTAAATTAAAACAAACACATTACAAACCGAAATCCACTTTTAAAGATACTTTGCTTAATACTTATTATAAGAATAAAAGGTATATGGGTAAAAAAGGAGCTATTGATGAGGATATAAGTTTGAATGTGAGATTGCCTCCTGTTGATGTGTCTACAGTTCAAGGTATGATTGAAATGGATAAACCAATTCCTATAAACACTAATCATTTGTGTTTTGAAGGAGATGCTCTTAATCATCGTGGTTGGTGTGAAATTTACAAGATTACTACTGATAGAGTAGGTAATAATCCATTATGGTATGATTGTGATATAGATGTAAAATATATTACGCATAATATTAATACAAGATTTTTAATCAATAAAGGAAGCAGAGTTTCTGATTATTTCCTCCCAAACCTGCTTAAACCAACTTATAAAAGTGGTTGTGACTTAAGCGATGCATTTTACTGTAGTTCAACTGGAACTATTGGTTATAATGGGGATAATGTTGATGTGAACCGTAGAAATATTGTAGTGTTAGATGAAAAGGAATATTTTAAAATAAGGTCACAGGATAAATTATCAATCAAATGTATGGTTGATATGAACTGGGTAAGTACGGTTAACACAGAAGAAAGAGATAATCATGTTTCAAGAATATTTCGTTTAGTTGATAGTATTTCAGGTAATACAGTATTTGAATATGAGTATTTTGATTTTACACATGATGGAGAAGAGCATTCTTGCAGAGTTATTGGAAGAGTATTATATAAAGATGCTTATAAAGTAATGATTAATCGTAAAATCCAATTAGCTAATGATGCTACTGAACCAAATACAGGAACTCCATTATTTGGTTCTGATTTACAATTTAAATTATTGAATGATAAATTAACTGTTGTTGACACTGGTTTCTCCGGTAAAGAATTAATATTAGAAGACATAGCTCTTGAAAATGGAGATTATTATTTTGAAGTGGAATTAAAAAATAATAATCAAGACTTGGATGCAACTCCAGTTATACATTACTTCAATTATCAGTTAAGTGAATTAGTAATAAGTAACGAGTACAGTCCATATTATCAAAACTTGCTTGTAAGTCCATTCCCAGTCCCAAACAAAGAGATAGTTTATACAAGAGATTCTGAAGATGGAACTATCTTTTATTTAAATGATGATGGGACAGAATGCAGTTATAATCTAACACCATATTATCAATATCATACTGGAGTTAATTTAGAAAGCAAGGAAGGAATACAATTAGTTAATTTAGATAATAGTCATTCAGTAGTTTACATTACAAATGGTTTAATTCGTGTGGGAATAAATCGTTTAAATGGGAAACTCACATTGTACAAGTATGACCGTATAAGTAAACAATATATTTTAACTAATACTTTGCAACTGACTAAGTATGATGATATGAATATTAACAGTTTTACTGATGATAAAATAGAATTCCAAATATCCGACACTATTTTAACTGTTTGGAGAGGAAGACCTTTTGTAAGAGTATCTCACCCTACAGAGGATATTAACTTTTTAGATGAGTTTACTCGTGTGTATGCAGAGAGAGTGGGGGATTCAGTTAGTGAATATCCTCATAATTATGAATTAGTGGATAATAGTAATTTATTCCCAGTTTGTATTGGTAGTAAAAGATTATTAAGGTCTGATTGTATTGGTGTTGATAGTGAGGAGTTTACTCCATCATATACTAATTTAAGTCTTACTTTATTGAATACTGATAATGTGGAAGTTTCTAAATTAGGAATTAGTCAACCTTGTAGGTTTAAGGTTTGGAGTGGTAATCTTGACTTTGGAGAAGTTTGTTTTATTGTTGATGGTGAAATGATTCCTGCAAAAGTGTATATGGACACTACAGTATATAATCCTGGAAGTGAACCTCCTAATTATATTGAGTATGTTTTTGATGAGGTTGGTGAGCATACTGTTCAGGCAGTTTGGGCTGAAGTTGATGGTTATGATTATGCTTTATCTGAAAAGGTTACTGTTGAAGTGTTTGATGATACTTATAAATTAACTCCTTTGTTTGGTGATTATTTGTATTATGATCAAGGTGGTTGGGATTTTCTTTTGACAAGTGGTGGTAAACCTGTTCCTGCTGGTAAAGTGGTTAATATTACTGCTAATGGTTTGGATTATCCTAAAGCTACGGATAGTAATGGTGTTGCTTATTTGGAGAATCATTTGTTGGTTGGGGATTATCTTATTGAAGCTGGTTTTTGTGAGAAATTGGCTGATGTTAATCCTGATGAGTATGATGTTAATGATATAGATGTTATTACTGCGAAAGCAAGTAAATCTTGTAGTGTTAAAAAAGGTTGGAGTCAAACAAGTGTGGTTAATAGTGAAGGTGTAGATATTTCAGGAACTACTGTTAAAAAAGGTACTTATGTTATTTGCACTATGACTGATAATTCAAATAAACCTATGAAGAATGTGGTTATTACTTTAACTGTTAATGGAGTGTCATATACGAGAGTTACGGATAGTAATGGTCAGGCAAGGTTGAATATTAATTTGTTAAGTAATACATATGATTTGCAAGTTAGTTTTGGTGGAAGTAATTTGTATCAACCTTTAGTTAAGAATTTTGAGTTGGTTGTGGTGGATTAAAAATGATTGTTGGAACTAAATATGATAAAGAATTAAAAGAAAAAGTGTTCTATGTTAGGGAAGTTGATAGTTACACTCATAAAACTACCACGAATTTAACTGTGGATTGGGTTGATGGTGTTTTTACTTTAACTGCTGTTGTAAGTAATCTTATTGGTAAAGGTTTTGTTAAGTTTTATCGTGATGGTGTTGAAGTTGGTGAGCAGTATGTAAGTAAAACTGCTACTTTATTGTTGCAGTCTGAAACTAATACTGGTGTTTTTGTTGCGAAGTTCATGGGTAATAGTGATTGTTTAAAATCACAGTCAAGTGAAGTTAGTTACAGTCCTTTACCAGTTCCTGAATTTAGTTTAACTGTTGATAAAGATACTGGGGTTGTGGGAGATACTTTAACTTTCACTCCTCATCTATCAGAGGGAGTTACTGGTTCAATAGTGTATACAGTTGATGGTGCAGAGTATACAAAGAATGTTGGTGAAACATTTAGTTATAAGTTTAATAAAAGTGGTAGGTTTACTGTTAGTGCGGTTTATAGTGGTGATGATTCCTATCAAGGAGCTACTGCTTCTGTTTTGGTAACTATTAATAAAATTAATCTTGTATTTACTGGTAGTGCAAGTAGTACGAATGTTTATGTTGGTGAAACTGTTACTATCTCTGGTACTTTGGAAACAAGTACTGGTTCTCCGTTAGGTAATGTTAGAATTATTGATGGTGCTGGTCAAGTTAAAGCAATAACTGGAGCTACTGGTGCTTGGAGTTTCACAAGTGTTGAGGATACTGTGGGAACAAGTGGTTGGAGTTTACATCCTGATTTAGATTGGAATAAATATAATACTCCGGAAAATGTGGATATTCAAATTACAATAAGGAAGAAGGATACTGTTTTAACTTGTACTGTGGATAAAACAAGTGTTACTGTTGGGGAGAATGTATTATGCACATTATATTTGAAAGACAATCAAAACAACCCATTAGCGAATAAAACAGTTTATTGTGGAGATTTGAGTAAAACTACTAATGAGGAAGGTAGAGTAATATTTAATTATGCTAATCCAAGCACTGGTGCGGTTACAAAAGTGTTTAAGTTTGATGGGGATACTTCGTATAAGGGTGCGAGTGTTACTGCAAATTGGACTGTGAACAAGAAACCAGTAAACATTACTGTAACTGTGGATAAAACAAGTGTTACTGTTGGTGAAACAGTTACTTTGACTGCTACTGTTAAATCTGATGGTGTTAATGTTAATGAAGGTCAAGTAGACTTTGGAGATGGAGTGTTAGTAGATGTTTCCAATGGCACTGCTGTTAAAACATTCACTAAAACAACTCCAACTGTTTTAACTGTTACTCCATCGTATAAAGGAACTTCTACTTATACTACTGCAACTGCATCATCATTGACTATTACTTGGATTGAAGAACAAGTTACTCCAGAAATCAGCATTAGTGCATCTACTTTGATTGGTGAGGTTGGTGATGATTTACCAATCACCTTATCATCTAATCTTAAGAATACTGCTTTAACTGTATTATTGAATGATGCAGAGGTTGCAGATAGTGTTACTACTGATAATACTGGTAATGCAGTATTTAATTATAATTGTAATGGTGCTGGTGATGTAAATGTGAAAGTCAAATATTTAAATGGAACGAATGTTTATTATTCAAACATACTGCAAGTTGAGGATTGTATTAAATATGGTTTTAAAGATTCTGATACTTGGGTTAATCCAACTGGACATTCTTCGACTAATAATGTGGTTGATGGTGTCTTTACAAGCACCAGTAACAGTAGTAAAGGAGATAGCATACTTCAATTAGACATTACTGGTGATTTCATAATCACATATGATGCACAATGGCAAGCATCAACAAGATGTGGTGTTGGAGCAAAAGACATTACTCGTACATACCATTTCGATAGTGGAACAGACACTAAGGGGGATAATCAGAAATATGTAAGTTATAATGGTTCTAATGAAACAGATACAATTTATAAAAACAGTAATATTGCAGAATATGTTAATTGTAAAATAATTAAACACAATAATACTTTAACTGGTTATATGAATAATACTGAAGTTGTATCAGTTGATTATAGGTGGATAAGTCAGTGTACGGTTTGGAATTTCCATACTACAATATGGGGTAGTGGTAGGACTATTAATATTAAGAACTTGAAGATTAAACCTTATTCAGAATAATATTTGATTTTAAGGTTTTTAACCTTCTGAATCCTATTTTTGTTCGTGTAAAAACAGAAATACTGGGTATCAAAAGTTTTACCTTGATGTTTGCTTAATATTAATTCACCATTTTGGTACAATTTGACATTATTGGGTTCTACAATGAACTTCAAGTGGTCATTAGGGTTAATATCTCGTGTTATGTATGCTTCAGTTTTACGTGAGCTTGTGCTTGAAGGATATGTACTGATTATGAATTTGTTTGCTCCACTATCCCAATGACTCCCAAACCAACAAGTATCTCCAGAATATGTGGTATCTGGCAATAGTTCAAAACCCATTTTTTGGTTTCCACCTCCCTCTACCCAGTCAAATTCGATAGTGTATGGTGGAGTGAAGTATTTGCTTGGTAATCTATATTGTTGTTCGGAATTACTGTTTGTACTAAATTTAGTACCCTCTGAATCAATATTTACAATAATGTCACTTGTTCTAACCCATCTGTCGGATTCACTGGTCATAGTATCATAAACTAAACAATCTTCAAGGTTTAGTATATTAGAATAATAAACCTACGAAAAAAATAAAAAAAAGAGAGAAAAAAACCATGAATAATTTAAAATGCGACCAAGAATGTAAACATGATAAAAATGAAGAAGTAGAAAAATGTTGCTACTACCGCAACAACAAATGCCTATTAAAAGGAAGTGATAAAAAATGAGTAAAGACCACATATCATTCACTGATTACACTATCAATAACAATAAAATAGCATGGTGGTTAGTGAAAAACAATAAAAAATTCAACACACGACAAATCTACAACTATTTTAACAGAGTGGCGGATTATGGTACAATCATAAAAACCATTAAAGAAAGAAAAGACAATGTACAAGCGGATAGTTTAATATCAGAGTTTGTAGAATGTGCAATATTTGATAATAAAGATTTAAGTTTCCTTCCAAATTATGTGACTGGAAGAGATGGAGTTAAATATTACACTAACACTATTATATCAATGAATAATCGTGTTAGTGCTTATGAAGTATTATATGGTAGAAGTCCCGCAATAGTATATATTAATGACCCTCATGGTAATGGTACGACCAGTAATACTACAGATAGTACTTTGCAGAAATGTTATAATGCTTTTGGGAAATTCAATACTATAGATGAGTTTTTAAGCAAAATACAAGGCAAAGGATATGCTTATTATTATAATAGTGAATACAATACTGATACAACTATTAACAGGATAAAAAACCGTAAAGGCGTGAATTGTACTGACAGTAGTCAGTTAACTTATCGTGTGGGGACTGGATTAGGTTATACTGTGCAATTTATTCATGTTAAATGTCGCAGTAGTGGAACAGGTCATGTTAGAGTGAGATTAAAACACTCAAAACATACTGGTGGAGAGTGGATTTATCGTGACCCTGCTGCTGTTTTAGAAGGAAATGGGGTAAGGTCTAATTGGTGTATGAATGGTACTGTTTTAGCATATAATCCTTCTTGGATTTTCTCTGATTTATATCAATAAATTAATGTAGATAAGAGAGTATATTTTATGTGTGGTATACTCTCATCTATCATTTAATTAAAATACTATTTAATTAAACACATACTTATAATCAAACTTATTATTTTAATCATGCTTATTTTAAATTATATAATGGGAGGTAAAGGTATTCGTGAGTACAAAATATATTATCACACTACCCAAAAAAGAAATAACAAAAAACTTCAACACCTCAAGACTCACATTCACAATTGGAAAAATGAGAAGTGTGGGAGTATGCATTGTAAAACCAATATTAAAACTATACACAATTAAAAAACAAGAAATAAACACTTACAAAGGCAAACAATGGGTTGTTGCAAACACATACCAAAAATACACTAACACATTCAACATAACAGAAGAAGAACTACATCAAACATCGTATATTCAAATCAAATTAGAAATAATCGGAATAACAAGTGATTATCCAATCTACTTCAACAACTTAATGCTAAATGAAGGAGATTATACTGATTACCATCAACCTAATGAATCATTAGATGAAACCAGCATTTACTTTATCAATAATTTCTTTGTTAATTTATACACTGAAAATGAAGAAAGTTTTATTGAAATCATCAGACCGAACTATGATAATTTCACCACTAAAACATTGAAAAGAAGTAAATGCACAATATTAGCACCACACTTACTGAACGAAGATGCAATAGATTCATCAGAAAATTTAAGCTTGGAATATATGAATATGAACGAGCAAGTAATTGAAATACTAAGGTGAAGTAGACAATGGTTAAAAAACATATTACAAGAGATTACTCCGCACATAAAAAAAGTGTAGTCAGACCAATGGACGAGTACATCAAATTAGAAATATTCAGTTACAATCATATAAATACAGAATTATATAGTGCTTATCAAAACAATCTCTCAATGGAAAATGCAAATAGGATAACACAATATGCATGGATAGGTTATGAATCAACAGATAAAACAAACAGATTCAATATCAATTACAATTACACAGCAACAAAAAATAATGAATACCGTATGGACATCATCTACTTAAACAAAGATGATAAAGACATGACCGGATCTGTTAAAATACAAAAAGACAACAACACAATAAAAGATGAAACAATTGTATTTGATGGAGAAGTAGATATATTAAAAAGACAAACATTATTCTATGATTTAAAAGAAGGATTATACAATATAACAGTCCGTATGCCAGTCAATACTATTTTCCTTGGAGCAATAGTAAGAGAAATAAAAACATATACTGGAGATAACATTGACTCTGCAGGAACTAATTTAATGTTCACACAGGCAACAGTATCAAAAACAAGTGAAACCAAACCTGCTGAAGTAACCTGCACCGTAGGTTATGATGATGATTTTGAATGCAGAGAATCAAGTAGTGGATTTTACATTGATTATCATGATGAAATGAACCTCTACACAAAAGATGAAGATGGTAATATAAAACAAATCTTCGGAGGGTATGTTTCAAGTATTTTACCTGACAATGACAGAACTAAACTAACAATTACTGGAGCAGACCGTTTAATTGATGGGCAAAACAAATATGTTTTAAATGAAATGTTCTTACTTGGAGGAACAACAAATCATGAAGAGTATCTTGGAGAAGATTATAAAGATTTTCAAAGGTATGGTTCAGCATTAAAATATTTATGTGATTTATTCGAGAACACTTTAAAGAATAATATTAATGAAAATTATCTTGTAGGTGGAGAATCATATGCAAATGCAGTAACTTGTACTTATGGGGAAGAAGGAAATATTAAAAATGTTAAAAGCAATAATTTATCATTAAACACTAATAAGAACTTCATAACAGTTAGAAATAATTCCACAAGTGAAGATATGCAAGTAGTGTACTTATATGATTATAAGGATTTTGTAAGTGATCCAATTGACATTACTGATTATCATAATTTCTTTTTCACTTATGGTTTAGGTGATCCGAAAACTGAAACTGATGTTTCATCAAGTACAGAAAGTGGAACTGGTGCTGCAAGTGACAGTGTAGCAACTAAAGAAACAATTACAGTTAATCATATGCCGTCATGTGCGTGTTGTTATGGAACACAATATAAAAGATACACTAAAACATGGAAAAATTACTGCCCGAACTGTGGTAAAAGTGGAACATTAACAGACAATCCCAAAGGAGTTTATGAAGGAGAAATAACTTGCAGTATGAAAAAAGGTGGTTGTGATGCTGATTACTGTGGATACTGTGGAGGAGATAAATGGGGTCATGGTAAATGTAAAAGAGTTAAATTAACTCCCGCTGATGGTGCAAGTACTACTTCTTCTGCAACTAAAAGTGAACCTACTTTAACTGTTGAGCAAGTTATGAGTAAAGCAAGAGGATTTCGTTATGGGGGTAATGCTTCAAGTATTAGTATTTCTGATGCACGAACATTGGAGAAAAACCTTTTTGCACATGATTATGTAGAAAGGAATAAACAATGTGACTGTTTCGGTATGACTGCTTATTTATTTATTGAATTTATGAGGGCAGGGTATCGTGTAAGAGCAATTAAATATTATAGTGCAAGTGCTGGAAGTGGTACTCATCGTACAGTGCAAATATGGCAAAATGGTGGCTGGGTAGACCCATCATATGCAGGTTATGATGGTAGATTCCCACCAATAAGAAATAAAAAAGACCTTGTGGAGATTATTGTTTCAGATGGTTTGTCAGCAGATGGAAGTACTGGAACAGTAACTAAAATAGTTAATGGATATGATAAAGACAATATTTTCAAAGGATTTTTCCAAATCAGTTATAGAGTAGTTAATGATAATAATGAAACTTTTGATAGTTATCTTGTACTTGATTTCAGTCAACAAAGTAATCATCAATCAGCGTATGGAAACAATGATAAAGGATTTGACCCTATTTGTTTGAATAATAGTATTAAACAAGCTACTATTAATTGTAATCAGTATATTAAAGAAGATGCTTATAGTAAAGGTTTCACAGACCATTATGCTACAAACTTGAAAATATATTTAAGAGAAATTAAATTTAAAAGCTTATCCACTACTGAAAAAGGAACAAATGCCCCATATTATGAGATGAATAATGGTACAATTGATAATGCTTCATGTAAATTAGATATTTATGCTTGTGGTTTCAATAATGGTACTTTAATCAATCCAACTGATTTGTCAAGTTGTGGTAAAAGTATAAACACAGAAATAGAAGAATTAATTAAAGCAAGTGGTTATTTAATAAATATGGAGTACAGTAAACACCGTAAAGATGATGTTATTAATTTTATGGTGGATAATCAAACTAAACCAAAATACCTTGCAGAAGAAGGGGATAATAATAATATTTTATCATGGAGTAGTATAAATTACACTCCAGTTTCCACATTGTTCAATAATAGTATTTATGTGTTTAAAAACCAAACTAAAGATGGGGCTTTCTATAAATATGTTAACAGTAAAATGAGTGGTAGTGTTTTAAAATATGGTGAACAAACAAGTTTACAAACCACATCTCAAATTTTATCTGCTAAAGAAGCATATTTCTATAGTAGAGTAAAAAATGATAAATTTAATTGGAAACCAACTTATACTTATACAATAAGTGTTGTGGGCAGTCCTGATTTAGATATTTATGATTTAGTGCAAGTTAAAGCAGATGCACAGAAATTAAACACTGTTAAAAGAGTTCAGTCAATTAAAATATCTTATAGTAACAGTCAAATTCCAAGAATCCGTACAGAATTGGGATTAGGAGAAATGGCTCAAGAATTCCAGTTACAGAAATTATTAAGAGAGTTAAGGGAAACTGCTAAACAAGAATCTACTTTATTTAGTGGTTCTGCAAGTCAAGTTACTGATAAAAATGTGTATCAATGGGAGAGATGATTTTTTATGCCTAATCAAGGAAGTTATGATTTAAGACATGATGTTGATAGGTTGCAAAGGAAAGTTGATGTTTTTGAAAATGGTTTTGCAGATTCTTTTTTTATAGAAACAAGTGTACCTACAATCATTTATCAAGATAATGTTTTTAATCCGAAAAGCATTACATTTTACAGTTATAAAAATAATAAAGGTAAAATAGAAACATACAAAGGAACATTAAAAGTATCAACAAGTGTAGATGGAAACACTTACACATTACTCAAAACATCAAATGATACAAATATTACAATAAACCTATCAGATAATACAATTAAATTCTACAAGTGCGAATTATATAATGAGGAAAATAAATTATTAGATAGTCAAACCATACCCTCACTCACAGAAGGGGAAGGAGGGTCAAGTTCAATATCATTATTTTTAGGGAACGAATCACAACTCATACCCTGCACAAATGAAGGAAATGTACAAGACACACTTTCTTTCACAATTCCCTTTTATTGTTATAAAGGAACTAAATTATATCCTTGCGAATACACTCCATCTTCACCAAATCCATTTACAGAATTAGGATTCACATATAATTTAGATAAACAATGTTCCAGTACAGATAATGGGCAAATAACAATAACTGCTCCGAAAAATGAATCCCTTGGAGGAGAAAATGGTGGGATTATCCAATTAAGTTTTATTGTTGATGGTGAAACAATAAATAAACAATTCAACTGGGCTAAATCAATAAAAGGAGCTGATGGTTACTCCGCACCCGATGGTTATATGCATTTCGCATATGCGAATGATGATAAAGGTGAAACAGATTTCAGTACAGAAAACAGCACTAACAGAAAATACATGGGTACATATTATGATCATGTGCAAGAAACAAGTCAAGATCCATCAAGGTACACTTGGTCATTAATCAAAGGAGAAGATGGTAAAACACCATCAACTGAAGAAATTGTTGAATCGGTTAATGAATCAGGAGTAGATGCTAAAACATTAGATGGTAAATCACCAATAAACTTTTTATCCTCAGTAATCCCCACAACATATATTTATCGTGATGAATCAGATAAAACACAGAATTATATAGCCATCTATGAATTAGGAAACATTGTAATTGTCCAATTTTACAAATTCAGCGGTAACAGCTCGGATTATGGTAATGATGGGGAATATTATTTCAGATTATTCCCCGATGATGGTAAACATGAAATCCCAGAAAGATTAAGACCACCAGTAACCATCTACACTAATGATTTAAACTTAGGCGATGGAACAGGTAATGGTAGATTAAGAATAACACCTGCAGGAGTTATTGGTAAATTAAACAGTACATCAGGATCATACTCGAATACTTATGGTACTTTTATTTATGCAATTAATCCAAGAACATTAACCGTTTTATCAGATGCAATATCCACTACCGTTGAAGTTGGAGATTATTTAAGAGTGACATTAAAAGACTCATCAAATAATTTATTGGGTGGTAGGAGTGTTGCATTCAACATTAATGGGAAAAATTATTATAAGACAACTGATAATTCAGGAATTGCTAAAATACAATTAAGATTACTTCAACAAGAATATAATATTTTAGGAGTTTTTAATGGTGATATGACTTATGCTCCATGCGAAAAACAATATACTGTTAATGTGGTGAAAACCAATGGGAATATACAATTCTCTGGAGGCACATATCAAAATACAGAGTATGTTTTACAAGGAGATATTTTAACAGTAACAGCATTAAATAACCATGGGGAAATTCTACCAAATTTTGAATTATTAATTAACAACACTACCTATAAAACTGATGAGAATGGTGAGGTTAAATTAACTGTTAAAGAGAATGGGACATTTGTCTGTAAATTCGCAGAATCCACTAATGACTTCATTAGTAATAGAGCAACTTATTCAAATACTGTGAAGATAACAGGTAAAACAGCACCAATAACAACTCATACTCGTGTGCCTTTATCATTAAGTGCTGCTGGAACTAATAATAAAATTAAAGGATATAATAGTGATTCATTGAATGTTGCAAGAGTGCAGAAAAGAGAAAATAATAGTAGTGCATCAATTGCAATTACTTGTACTCATAACAGTAGTGTTTCTGCATCTTTGAGAACTACTCCAGCTCAAATATATTTTAATGTGTTTAAATTCCCAAAACCAAACAAGGCTTGTACAGTAACAGCCACCGTATATTGTGGAGAGTTTGGAGGTATAACTGGCGGAAACATGAATTTCCCAAAATTACAGTTAAAAGATGTGGTTAATAATATAGGTTATGAGGAAAACACCATTCAAGGACACTTTGGAGTAGAGAACAAGAACACATATTTACCATTCATTATTACCCACACATTTACTGCTGAACAAGCATCTGCAATCGAATCAGACAACCTCGCATTACTCGTTATCCCACAAGAGAGTCATCTTAAGTCTACAGCATCATATAATGTTAGTGAATTCAGGATAGATTATGTGGAAATGAAAATACAATATTAAAAATAGGGAAACACATATATATTACTATCTTCTATAAATTATAATTAAAGAGATAGCAAAGAGTATATCATAAAAAAGTACAATATTCAGCTATTGAATTAAGCGAAAAATTATAATATACTCTGCTGAAAAGTATTACTTTTCAAATGCTCTCTCCCACATAATATAAATTAAATATTAAAGGAGATAATATATATGTATAAAAAAAGCAGAGTAATTGAAAATGCAACTGCAGGATTATCAGAAAGGTCAATCATGACCTATAATTCTGCAGTACACTCTTATGAAAAATTCCATAAGACAAGTATCGAAAAATTAGTGGAAGAAGCATTAAACGAACAAACAGAAAGAATCCCTGAACACCAATTATCATTATATGACCGATTACTGGATTACAGAAACTATTTGATGGAAGGAAACATCGGGGGAACAGTTTCCAAATATTTCCAAATAATTAAAACCATTTATAAAAGAAACAGAGTAACCATACCATATTTACCCCCATTAAACATAAAATCCGTTAAAAGAAATCCCTACATTAGTTTTAATGATATTTTAACAAAAGAAGAAATAAGAAATGCAATAAGCATTGCAAATCCCCAAGTACAAATAAGAATGATGGCAATGGCAACTGGAGGATACAGTAACGAAGAAACAAAAAACTTCACTAACCGACAGTTTATTGAAGACCTTTACCCATATCATCAAGAAGATGATCCGGTTGAAGCATTACATAAATTAAGTAAAATGGATAATGTCATATGGGAAACCAAACTAATAAGGCAGAAAACTAAAAAACCATATTATGGTTTTGTAAATCCAGAAACCACCCAAGCAATAGCAAGATTAAAACTAAAAGAAGATTTTGACTTGGACAAACCATTATTCAAGTATAATAAAATCTATTTTGCAAGATTGTTAAAAGAAATTAATGACACCCTCCAGTTAGGAACAGCTGGAGGATACAGCAAATTGTCAGCACATGCTCTTCGTAGATTCAATGCAACATATCTTAAAGGATTAGATTTAACTGCAGAAGAGTCAATGAGGTTAAGTGATATTGATGAATTACAAGGCAGAGGTAAAACAAATACTCAAGATGCATACATTAAAACAAATCCATTAAAACAGAAATTATTATATGCTAAATACATGAATAATGTATCCTTGTATAATCAGTATACTTATCATATAGGTGAAGATGATATTATAGTTGAAAGAATAAAAGAGGATACATTAAAAAAGGAGAATAAGGAATTAAAACAAACACTTATCAACATCACTAATTCTAATGATGGTTTAAAACAATATATTAGGAATGTTGGGGAGGATAATTTTGAATTACAATTAAATAGATTATTAAGAGAATTGTAATTTCTCATCTCTTAATAATTTCTTAACCTTTTTTTTATCCCAATCATTTTCCATATACAAATCCCTTGCTTTTTCTGCTTCTTCTAAAGTATCATATGCTCCAAACCTTTTTCTTTTAGTTCCTAATCGTTTAACAATAATCCATTTCACTTTATTTTTCCTTTTTTCAATTTGAATATATCGTGGAATATGCTCAAAAGAAGGCAACTCCACACTATAATACTTATTTTCTTTATGGGGTAATTCACATAATTTATCAATGTCCCAAGCCACACTTTCTAAAGCATCTCTTTCAAACAAAGCATCTTCCAATTTATCAAAAGCCCCATAATACTGATTGCCTTTAATTATTTGATATTTTCCATTCCTTATTTTATAAATATTATGATACATTTAAAAAAAACCCTCCGTTTTTAGTAAAGCACATAAAACCACCAGTCAATTCCTTGTAATTGTAGGGTATTTGCTATTTGCATTTTCAAATTCAATTCATAATATCCTGCATATATGAGAATTACTACAAAACCAAGAATAAGACCAATAACAATTGAATCTTTAATATTCATATTTTTAAACATCTCCTAAAGCTACAATAACATTATCTCCTGACTCGGTTTCTATATAAAAACCATTTTCTTTACAATCATTTATTCTTATTTTATTAAAAGCTTCCTTTGGAGCTATTTCTAAATTTTCTGTAACCCATTTCTCAAAATCCACCAATTCCATTTGTGAAATTGCAGAAGCTACATTATAATACACCATTATGGGGATTAATTGTGGGTGAATGTTTCTTTCTCGTTCATACAATACTTTGATAAGTATTGCAACTGTTTCAGTACTCACATCAATATTCATAACATTAACCTTCCCTATTTTTACTATTTTTTAAAGAAAGAATTCTCTCTATAATGCATCTCTTTTCTTCTAAGTTTCTACTTTTCTGTAGTCTTTTTTCTAAAGTATAAATTTCTTGATTAATACTATTTCCATGTACTGCATATCCATTTTCCAATAAAACATCATCTATAGTAACAGATGTTCTATCTAAAACATCATGTAAGTTTTTACTGTTTTTATTGAAAACTAATATGCTTCCTTCTTGCACTCGAAAAGGAGTTGGTTTCATATACCATTCTTTAATAGTATTAGTTAGTTGATTTTGATGTAATGAATGAATGTTTGGAGCTTTAAACAACCATTTAACCCAATCAAAATCATCAGTTAAATTAAATTCCATCGCCACATAATCTTTGAAAGAAGGTTGTTTTCGAGATACTCTTATACTTCCATCATCATTTAATTTAACAAAGTAACCCTCGCGATTATTAAAATATTTCCCACCCCAAAACTTATTATCCACATTAAAATCAAAGTCATTCCCATCTTTATTTACTGAATATTCTTCATAATAATTCTGTTTCAATAAAAACTCATATATTTCTTCTTCATTTCCTTTAACAGGTATCCAACCATCCGGTCTTCTACTACATTCAACTATCATTATAATCCCTCTTTTAATGTGTTATCTAATCATCTTGTTCCACTATATAATTATTATATGCTAAAAGAATTTCATACGGTTTATTCTGTCCATTCATCAAACAATCCACAATTTCCCCATCTGTATCAAAGATAATAATATCCTTATAACATACTTCAAATATTTTAGTTGTAGTCGTTAAACCCCACTTTTTAAGTGATGGTGCTACTATATGTTTTCTTTTAAAACTCACAAAATTTGGAGCTTGGAATATTCTCAACATATCCTTATCACTTGCATCAAATGGTACTGCAACATAATTCTTAAAATTATATTTGTCCTTTGCAGTATGTATCTCCCCATTTTTTCCACACTTAAAAAAAGTAGTTTCATCATTAATGAAATATGTTTTATATGCGGTATGAAAAGAAACTGTTTCCTTATTTTTTTCCACATAACATTCCCCATAATGGTCGAATAGATGATTTATAATTTCTTCCTCATTTCCTTTAACTGGTTTGTAACCTTCTACTCTTTTCTTACATTCTATTATCATTATAATGCCTCTTTTTTTATTCTTTCAACTATAATTTTCTCATCATCATCAATCACAACCAAATCTCCACAATATACTTTAAAAGTGTCAGTTTTAGTTTTTAACTCCCAGCATTCCTTTGGAGATAATGAAATCCCCGGAATTCTTCTTAATCCTTTGAAATTTTTAGCTTGCAATATTTCAATTATATCCACATTAGAAACATCAAATATCACACCAATACATTTTTTAGGTTTTGGTTCACTATGCCTAATTTTTATTTGTCCATTTTTTTCACACTTAAAAAAAACATCTTTCTTATTATTAAAAGATGTACTTCCCCAATTTTCTGCTATTTCAAAAGAAATTGTTCTACATATTCTCCCCTCTACTTCTATTCTGCTTCCCTTTATTGAATAACTATTATAAAAATTATGATCCAATAAATGTTTTATAATTTCTAATTCATTTCCTTTCACTGGTTTATATTTTTCTGCTCTTTTCTTAAGTTTTATTCTCATTATAATTCCCCCCATTCTGGATTAACAATCCATATAGCTTTTTGTTCGCAGATGCCCTCACAGGATTCACAATAAGTACATTCCTGAACATATTTTCTGAAATAGTGGTGCTTATCTTTTAATGTGAGTTTAACTATGTTTATGAATCCTTCTGTCAATACTCCACTTTGACAGGCTTCCACACACTCCATACACTGATTACAATCATTATTAATGTTTATTAAGTATCTATTCATTCTAATTCCCCTGGAATTCTTTGTATACGAACATCTTGACTCTGATATGAATTACAGACTCTTGTAGCATCATAAATATCGTTAAATAAAGCAATTGTTTCATCTGTTACAATATTATATACTCTATAATATTCTTTCGCCCAGTATGGTTTGAAATTCTTTAATCGAGATATTACTTTCTTGTAACTTCCATTGAATTGTATTGCACTGTCATCAATATAAGCCACAGCAGGAACCTTACAGTTAGTTACTTTCATACTTGGGAAACCATTATTCCTTAACCAGTGAATTACTTGTTCTTTTGGTCTGCTTGTTAATATTACTACTTTATATTTTTTACGAAGTTCTTTTATGAATTCTTTTGAACCAGTTAATGGTTCGCCAAGATCCCTTTCCTCATAACCATATTCGTTTAATACTCCATCGAAACCCACACATATTGTTTTTTTAGTCATATTTCCTCCATTTTATCGATTATTTTTTTAATTAACTGTAGTTGTGCCTCTGCACGAGCAATAGCTAATTCATCATTATTTTCTATTGATTGAGTATAATTATATAATTCAATTAGTAGTTGATTGATTTCATGTAATTTTTCTATTAATATATGATTTTCTGCCATAATTGAACGATTTATTTGTTGTATAAACTCTTCTATAAACTCATATGCTTTTTCATGATTAGTAGACTTCTTTATCTCTGTAAGAAATTCTTGTCTATTCAATTCTTGTTTTTTATACTCTTCACTTATTTTTTTCACTTATCATTTATTTTTCCTCCTCGGAATATAAATTCTCTTCTAATTTGTCTTTTTCTTTTTTTAATTCCTCACGAAGATATTTCATAGAAATATATGTCGGTTTGACTCCCATTTCTTGAGGATAATTGTTAATATATTCTTTAAAATTATCTAATATTATATCTATCTTTTTTATTTCCTCATCATATTCAGATAGTTTTTTAAACCTCATTTTTATCCCCCCTCCTGTTTATTTCAAAATATGGACATTCTGTTTCACGCATATAACATTCATAAGGATGTCCTTCACTGCACCAAACATCAGAACCCCCACCTCTTGATTTTTTACAATGTATACATTCTCTAATCATTTTTATTACTCCTCCTTTTGATGCTACATCTTCCTGCTTTCATTCTTTCACTCCAGTTATCCAAAAATCATCGTCTGTATCTTCAAGGATAAAACCATACTTTTCTAACAGTTTTTTACACCTTTTATTGTCGGTGTCTAAATGAAAACTACAAATGATATCCCCCTCATGCTCACTACCTACTTTTATGTCATAGTCTATCCAATAATCATTAAAATCATAACTATCAAAAAAATCATCAAGAGCAATTATTGCTATTTCAATTTTTTCTATTGAATTTTTAAAATAGATGAAATATTGTTTTAATACACTTATGTTAAAATCATCTTTGGTATTCTCTTCTTTTTCATCAAATGGTTCAATATAGCATCGATTTGGAGTTTTTACTATATTTGGAACAATACAACCATTATATCCATCGTATTCTTTTCTTATACATTTTCTACAAGGAGGAAGTATCTTATCCTTGTACCTATTTTTCAATACAGAATTAACTGCTCCCCCATCAACGAATAATACCCCACTCCGTATAGAACAAGTTTCATTGATTTTAATAATCTTAAATCCATGATTTTTCAATTGTAATGGAAGATACTCTTCAAAAATGGTTTCAACCTCCATTCTACAAGCTTCCTCTCCCTTTTCTAATAATGGTTTATCACAATATTTCTCTATACATTCATCAAATGCTTCCTGTACAATAACATTCAACTGATGATTATCAAAACGATCATTATGCCTTACTATAATCTTTTCACTACCCAATAATGGGTGATAAACTTCTATTTCATAAAAATACATTCTAAAACAACTCCCAAGGAAATTACCCAGAATATGATTGAAATAATTATTACTAAATCAATCATTTTTCCAACCCCCATCTACTGCAAACAACACCTTTATCACCATAATATTTTCCATCATACGGCTGTTTACAAGGACTACTTAATGTTTCAAAAACAATTTGACACAAACAATCACCATAATTCAACTGAAAAGGCTTATCACTACAATTAAACAACTCCAAGGTAATATTACCCCTAAAACCAGGGTCAATATAACCAGCAGTCACATGAACCATCACACCTAACCTTCCAATACTAGACCTTCCCTCAACACGAGCAACAATGTACTGAGGAATTGTTACATATTCTATTGTTGAACCTAATATGAATTCTCCAGGTTGCAATACATACATACTTTTTTCATCTAAAGTGAATGTTTCACCATCAATATTTTTAAGTACTTTATCTAACTGTAAATCAACACTTGCAGGTTGAATCCGATTTTGAAGCCATGCTAAGTTCTTATCAGTATAAGGAAATAACTCTCCCCATCTTTCAAGAATATCTCTATCACTTAAAACACTCATAGTACCCTCCTCTCAATAGTTATTTTGCCTTTCCTAAAAAAGTAATTAATGACATTAACACTATCCAAAATAAGATTACGAAACTCCACCAAACAACACCAGTTAAACCTAATAATGTTGCAAGATAAGTTCCTAATACAATCGTACAAATTAAAGGCAAACAAACAATAAATACCAACAATACAATTATTGCTCCTCCACCTAATATACTCCACCAATCAGTCATAATACTATCTCCTTAATTTTCTCAACAGTTTCATCTAAATCATCATTCTCAATAATTAAATCAAAACACCAGTCAGGTAATATTTGATAATCCCTGTGTTTACGGTCACATTCTCTATCAGAAACAATTTTCACAACATAAATATCCGCACCTCTCGGCAACCAATAGTTTATAGTGTCAAGCACACCTAAATCATCAACAACATAAACATTAATCATATCTTCAAGAAATTGACCTGAATTTGTGAAATATAACTCCCCACCAAAAATTGTTGAAGCTACAATATCCCCCATTAAAAAGAAATCCCATGCATCTTCTTTATCAAGGTAAAAATGGTCATCATCTTCTTCATTTCGTGGTTGTCTTGTTGAAGCACTCCACACTTCATGAAACTGATGATCTTCACATAATTTCTTTGAAATGGTTGTTTTACCCACCCCACTTTCACCAGTTAATAATATTATTTTCATCATAATTTCTGCACCTTTTCAAGTAATTGTTTAGCAACTAAATCATCTTCTTCAAATATTTTATCATAATTCATAAATTTACCTAATTTAACTGCTCTTCCACCAACACCTTCAATCCGTAATTTAATAACAGAATCATCATTTAATCTTAAAGTAACCCATTTCCCAAGCAATGATTCTCTTTTTTGTAAGAATAATTCTTGCAATTTTTCCGGTGATTCACACATATTCATTCCTCTATTTGTTTTAATCTTACTTTTAATTCTTGTCTTAATTCAATTATTTTGTCTGTTGTGCTTCTGATTTGCTCTCCAGACATTAAATTTTTACTATGGTATAATTTATCTTCTAAATAAGAGATTTGAGTTTGAATAACTCTAATCTCTTCGTTTAACTGATTCATTTTCCTTCTACCTTCTTTTTTAAGATTGGCATTATCTCTTCAACATCAAAAACATACTTTACATATCCAGAGCAAGCATCTAACTTATAGATATCCTTATACAAGTCCACTAGTTCTGTTGCAGTGATTATATTCATTGTTCTTAATTTTAAATCAGAACCATACTGGGTATTGACTTCATCAAGTAACTCTATAATCTCATTTCTACTATACATAGTATGTTCTTCTTGTAATTCCCTTATGTCTGCTCTAATGCTTTTCGCACATAATATTGCAAACATTACTTGACTTATTGGAGCTATATTATCTTCATCACCATTTGTGATTTCATCTTCCAGAGTATCTCTCATAATTTCTAATGCCTTAATATGTTTATCAAGAATAAACATAACATTATCCTTGTTTAATTCCGGTAATCCACACTTCATTTTTATTCTCCTGTATAATAAAACCTTCTTTTAACAGTAAACCTTCTGCTAACCACATATCATCATCAGTATAAAAAACACATCCTAACAAACCGTTCTTGTATTCTTTATCCACATATGCTAATTTCACATTATATTCTTTCAATAATTGTTCCGCATTCCATATAGCACTTTCAAGATTTTCAAAATCCCCATTATGGAATTGTTTTATAATTTTTTTCAAAGTTTCAGAATATTTATTCATGAACCATTACTCCTTCTTCGTACAAGATTATAATTATCATAATAGTAATCAATTAGTAATTTCAAGTCATAAGCACTTGTTTTAACTGATTCCATATGTGCAGTTGTTTCCATCTTATCTATATATTCACTTAATATTGCTGAAATTGCATCACTCCGATTAATCTCATAACCTTTTTCAAGAAATAAACTTAACCAATCATCAAACTCCTTTAACAAATCCTCTGATATTCGAAGATTTATCCCTTTTTTATCCTTCAATTACTTCAACTCCTTGAATGAACTGATATTCAAGATACAATATATGTATTTTCCCATCATCTAACTTTGAAGATAAAGTCATACAAGTATTATTACACTCTACCATAATAGAATCATCATACAAGTACTCCGCACCATTAAACACCAGTTTCAACTTATGATTTGGGGATAATTTAAACCTGCTCACTGCTAATGCTACTGTTTCTGCTTTCATTATTTATGACCTTCCTTTTTGTTTAGGGGATTTTTTCAAAGTATAACCATTCTCATGCATGAGCCTGTGCAAACCTTTAATAGTGTCACTTTTCAAATCCTTAAACATAAAACACCCATGTCTTTTATAAACATTACGATAACCCATTTTTGATGGAACAGTACTATATTCATAAATCTCTAAATCCTCTTGAATGTCACATAATTTGTTTTTATCCCAATCATATTTTTTTAATTCTTTCACAATTGATTGTGCTTCTTCTAAAGTTTGATACTGCCCATAATTAACATCATTTTTTTTCACAAAATACACTCTTCTTTTAAGATAAACATAATCCTTACTCCCATTAGGAGCAGTTTTTCCTTTACGTTTTTCCAACAATTTAAAAGCAGTTTCTAAACTCAAACCATTTTTTAAAAAAATATTATGAAGAGAGTCATCAGACTCTCTTATTTCCAAGCTTAATTCTTCTGCAGAAATCATAATCCCACCAATTTTTTAGCTTTCACATAATCAGTTTTATAGATGTGTGCAGAACTGGAATAATAATAAATTCCATCAAAAACAATATTCGCATTGACTGGATCTCTACGATTTAATTCTTCAACAAGTAACATACCAATATAAGTGATGAAATACATATTACTATAGTATGCTCCGAAAATATCATTGCTTCTGAAGAAGCAATGTACTGTTAATTTCCTATCTCTTACAGTTGCTTGTAACACTTGTAAGCATGGAATGTCTTCTTCGGAGCAGTCATGTTTAGGGTCAAGAGTAACTGCAACACTACGATTTGACCCTAAATCATCCATTAATCTTTCAACCATGGTTTCAAATTGATTGACTCCAAAGTATTCTTTAATACGATTAGGGTAAGTATATTTAAACCCACCAACATCACTACTGTTAAAACTTTTAACATAATATGATAAAGACTGACCATTAATTGGACATCCATCTATATCAAACTCTCCTTTTTCAATATCATCTATTAATTCTCCAGAGGTTATTAATTCATATTTTGCTTTATGAGAATAACCTAATGGATTATCAATACGTATTATGTTCCCTAAATTTTCAAGGATTTCTTTACCATCTTTAAAAGTCCAATGTCCATTTTGGATTATTTTTTTAACAAACTCTTTATATGATTCATTTATGCTGCACATTGTCTGCAAACTCCTTAATTGCATGAGCAGAATCACTTATAAAAGCATCATACTCAATCACTATATCAAAATTATCATCACAATACATACTACCACTTCTACAAGAGCAAACATCAGGTTTTGCAATTCTAACAGTAATAATTGAATCTTCAGGACAATTATTCAATAATTGTGTTAAACCATCATCATCAAGAATCAACACATTAAAACCAGTTTCACTCATCATTTCTTTGAAATATACATATATTTCATCATGAACATATGTAGATACTAAAGGAACATTTTCTCCCATTAACACTCTCATTTTATCTGCGTTCACATAAGGAGTATTCCAAATACGACTATGCTCCTCATCAGTAGTGTACGGTTCAATATATTCAAAACCATCATAAACACTTAATGCCTGAGCCAACACATCTTTACCAGTGTGTTCACCACCATTTATCACTAAAAATTTCATTTAATTCCTCCCAACTTAATAATTTATCAAAAGCAACATGTAAGAAGACACCAACATCTTCCAACCTGTCCTCTTTATATTCTTCTTTTTTTTCTTCCTCTTCTTTTTCCTCTGCAATCATATACAAAATCTGGGGGTCATGTCGGTCAGGGTCAAGATACCCTACGCCATGATCACTATAACCAATCATTTTTATTGCTCCAGTATTGGTGCTATTAACGTAGTTAGTTCAACATCATTATTCTCAAATTTGAATATTGCTGGATAGTCATTGTCAAATTTGAGTTTCACTTCTTTTGAAATGTCTGGGAAGTTTATAACATCTTTAAAATTATTTATATTGTATGTTGCTCTCCCATCATTATTTGTTTCTCCTAACTCTGCACATTCAACTGCTCCTTTATAATCATTTAATCCATAGAATTTTAAATCATTATTTTTGCTTGTTAAAATTACTACTGGACTTGCCATTAAATCCAAATCTTTTAAGGAATCAAGCAAAAAATCTAAATTAACAGTTGATTCTATGTTTAAATCAAAAGAGGGTAATTCACGAAAAGTATCATATTCATCAAGTAAACTGATAGTGAAATTCCTCCTCCGATTACCATCAATAATAATATGCAGTTCATATGAATCCACATCAAATATTATGCTTTCCCCATGTTTCACTGTTCTTAAAATTTTAAATAAATCGCTTGGAACTATTCTAATAGCTTCATTGTCTGCTACTTCAAATAATTCAAAGTAACTTCTTTTAAAAAACACTTCAAACATTGTAGTCATGGATTTGGAAGCAACTTGACATTTTAAACCATCTTCTGAAGCAATGAATGTTATTTCATCAGCAACATTACTAACTCCTTTTAGAAAATTAGTTAATGCTGAAAATTCATATAATGAAAACTTCATTATTTAACCTCGTCTAAATAATAATTTTTACTGTTGATTGAACAATTATTTGTGACTTCTAATCTTTGAAATCCACATAAACTCATGTCTTTACCTTGATTATGTGCATAACTATTCTCATAATTTAGGAAATGTCCAGTAAAACAATAATATCTTCTTTTACCTCCATTATAATCACGAATATATTTACTGCTAAATTCGCTAAAATGATTATGTCCCATCATACACAAATCTGCATGAATACTACTCATATCCTGTATAAAACCTCTCATTGCTAATTGTGGGCTTTTACTGAATCGAGTACCATGCTTTCCATAAACAATTAATTCTTTATTGTTGATTTCTAATTTATCAAAGAAATCATTACTTGTATACTTCGCACCTAATCTTTCAGCTATAATTTTAGTTACATCAAGATTAAAATCTTTCTTTGTTCTTCTTTCATGATTTCCAGTTGCACAAAACCGAACATACTTCTTGTGTGGTCTGAATAAATCAATAACTTGTTGCACAGAATCCTCTGTACTCATAGAGCTGTCAAATGCACCAATTCGTGAAGACGGATTATCAATCAAATCACCTAACAAGTAAATGCATTTGTTTTTACTTGTTTCTCTGAATGTTTTATCCCAAAATTTGAAAAATTCATTATTGAATTTCTCATGACCTAAATGAAGGTCACTGACTGGGAATATGTAAAATTTACCTTTAGCCACACTCACTTTCCCCTAAACAACAATTTACCTAACCAGTTTAACTCAAACTTGTCTTTCCAGTCTTCCAATAACCTAACTCGGTTATGTAGTTCAGTTACTTCTTCTTGTATTGTTTGTCTTTTATCTTCAAACACTACTTCATCATCTTCAAAACGTTTAATGAAGTTCCTAATAGTTGAAGCACTTACTTTTGTGGATTGAAAATTCTCCGCTTCATAAATTTCCTGTGGAGAATAACCTAAAGCATGAGATTGAATAATTCTTTCTGCTTCACGCCTTGTTAACCAGTATCGCTTCCCTTTATTATTCTCGTTCTTAAAACATTCCTCTTCTTCGTTCCAAATCAATTTCATCTTCAATAGCCTCTTTAATTATTGCTGGGGAGATAGGTTCACAGAAACCACCAATGCTCTTGATTATCTCCCCATCATTCAATATCCACCATTTCCCATTAATATACTCCACTTCATAAACCATCTAACCAATTTCTCCAATTATTTTATCAGCAGTTTTCGAACCAATACCATTGATTCCCACCAAATCCTCTTTAGTAACCTCCAATAAATCTCTTAAACTTTCTAATCGCAAATGCTCTTTAATAAGAATTGCTTTCTTCGTACTAATAGTATCAATACAGCATAAGAATGTTCCTACACTATCACTCATTTTACAAACTGGTTTTTCGATAGGTTCGTGCTTATCTTTTGCTAAAATATTCTTTGCAAGATAAGTCATAATAGTGAATGCTTGATTCTTATTTTCAACCATTATTACTTTATCATGCTCTAACAATGTTGCTAAAGCACCTAACAAGTTTTTCATAGTAAACTCCTTTAAAGAAGTTTTTTTTCTAATAAAGTACTGGTTTTTTAAGTACTGATACACATTACCGACAATGATAATATAACTGAATGGATATTGCCTCATTCTTTGAGTTTGTTTGAAAATCCTCCTGTCCATGATACTGGACACAAAATCAGAAGGTGTTTTCCATTCAAACACTAATTTGTCGTTGAATAAGTAATCTCCAACTGGTAATCTTGTTTGTTTTGTCTGCACATCATTCTCATTAAAGAACTTCATTGCTGATTCAATTCTTTTACCGTCTTCACGATCATCTATTTTACAGCAAAAGTTCATATTATCCTCCCATTTTCATCGAATTCTACAAGTCCTTTCTTCTTTAAAGTCCATATATTTCCTTTTTCTCCACAGGCACTGCAACTAAACCATTCTTTAGTTATTAATAAACTTGGTTTGTTGTCATTATGCCATGGGCATTTCATATAACCATATCCTCGGTCATAAACTTTAATTTCTTCCCCAAATAACTGGGGGAGGACTTCTCGTAAGTCATTTGCTTGAATTGGGTCTGATAACCCATCTATTTTTAACTTTTTAATTCTCCTTTTTTTATTTAATTCAACTATTTCGCACTTACTATGTGCATATCTTAATGCTCTATGTTGCTTTTCAGTAGGTTCTTGCATTTCCTTAAAAGAACCTTCAATTATTCTACAAGTTTTATGTGAACTTGGATGTTTACTGCCAATTAAACGAATATTTCCAGTCAAGCCCGCATTAGTATTCACATCATCTAATGTAGATAATTCCAAATGTGACTCTTGCAAACTTGTTGAAAATATCAGACAATGAACAAACTCTGAAAAAAATTTATTCCAATCATTAATTCCTCTTTGCTCATCTTCAGCATTAGCAAACAATACCGGACTTATTTGAATGTAGAGATGATATCCTTTATTCCCAGACTCAACAATAACACAATTATGCCCTTCCAAGGTTAATTTATTCTTTAACCGTTCAACATCCTGAAAAGCAACAGCAATATCTTCAGAATCAAAATCAAGAATAATACATTCCACCATCCTATTTTTTGGATATTTTGTAATGTAAATATCCGAATTATCATCTTGATTTTGCAATGTTTTCTCAAATATTTTGCTGTTCCAATTTTTTCGTTGCTCAGCATAATCCTTATCACGATGCCTAATTGTGATTGTATGTTGCTTGTCTTTGAATAATTGACTATAATTCATCTGCAACACCATCCAAATAAGGTAAATCATTAACAATAGGTTCAACAGTTTCAAATAATGATTTTTTTGAAGCAGTATCATTTTTAAGGAAATCTAATAATTCATCAGAATTATCCGGATATGTAACTGTAAACAATTTAACTGCTTTATCTAAATCAGATTGTTTAAATTCCGGTATAACTTCCTCAACTGGTTTATCCATACCAGTATTCAAAGCATACACATTCATATTCCCATGAGTAGATTTCCCCACTTTTACAAGAATCCCTTCATTATATAATGCTTGCAAACGATTACTTGCTTGTTTAGCACCACTTTTACGGAACCATTGTTTATTCCTATGCTTTTTTTTCAAAGATTCAACACTAAAAAGATAATCCTTCAAAAAAGCATCATCTTCATCAATCTTTGAATTATAGGCAAAGTTATCATAATCTTTTGAATCAGCATCTAGAGTATCAAGTATCCATTCTCTTACATCTGCATCAAAATCATCTTTACTTAAAGTAGGTTGTTGAACTATCTCATATGATTCAATCAATCCATTTGCAAATTTTATTTCATCTGGCAAAAGATTTGATGAGCTGAATATGTTTAATGCATTAATATTGTCTTGTTTACTTGCAATCACAATAGGTGTTTGTTTCTTTGCAAATTGACTGTCAACATATATTTCATGAGATAACTCAAAAGGATGATGCAAACAAGTTACAATCTTCAAGATAGCTTCATACTCTTGAATTTTCCTTGTGAAATCATCATGATTCTTCAAATGCTCCTCAATAGTGAACATATAAGGATTGAAAAAATCTTTATCTTCAACACTATAATTGAAAGTGAAACCTTGAACACTTTTTGTAATATGTTTTATTAAGTTTAAAGATGTGTAAAATTTCCCCGGTGCTTCTTGAACACTATTGTAAATCATTAACTTTTCAGAGTCCAAAATTTGAGGAGTTAAAATAATTGACCTTGACTTTTCCTGATCATTAATTAACTCCTCATTTGCAGTTGTATATGACAGGCAAGGATTTCCAGTCACAAACTGATCTTCTTCTTCCATGCTGTCCTTATCAACAATACCTCTTTTTTTATACCCGTCCGTAGTTAACTCTTTCAAGGTATCTCTCAACTCTATAGTATTGTTGTTGTCAAAATCTCCACCTAAATCTCCCATAAAGAAGATATGTCCGCTTAAATCTTTTCCATTATATTTTCTGAAGAAATAAGCAACACTATCAACTCCTTTATGAATACGTTCTTCAGGTATCATTGATAATGCATTTTCTAACATGAATGATTTTCCTGATGCTTGATTTCCCACCGCGATTACATTTGTTGCTTTTATGCCTGTGTAGGTTTGGAAATATCCAAAGAAAGCATTAATAATCTCCCTTGGATTACCCACACCTAAACAATGGCTTGTTGCAACTATTAACTCTAAAGGAGTCATATTATGCTCTGCACAGTAAGCATTGAATGATGCTTCCAGAGTATCATATTTCTCCTGAATTTCCTTCTCTTTTTTCTGCTCTTCCTGAAAATCTTGTTGAGCAGTACTCTCCATATTAGCTTCCAATTCGTTTTTTAATTGAATTAAATGTTTTCCTGCTCTGTCTTCAAGAATTGCAGAGTTCACATAACTTACATCACCCAACTCTTCAATCAATTCTTTTTTTGCTTGTTGAGTTGCGTATTTTTTCAAATACTGATGTAACTCACCCCCACCTACTTCTGTAGGTGAGGATTTACTATGAGCAACAATAGATACTCCATCATCGGTTTTTTCCTCATACCGATATGGTTTATCCTTTTTTTCAGTAGATACACATCTTAACTGCATATCCGCAATTGTCACCCATGTCATTTTCATTCAACCGCTTCAGGTGCTTCTCCATTCTCACAAATCATAAAACTGTATGGTTTGATTCCGTCCATCTTTCCAGAGTTACCGTATTTCGCGGTAAACTCTAATCCTTCAAGATAATACTTCATTTCTGAAGCAGTTAAATTAATCCATTTTTTATCAGGGACTTCCACTCCATGAGTTTCTAATCCACATTTAAGTAATGGATAAGCACTGCTTAAAGGACTGAAACCTAATAATGTTTCATCTCCGAGTTTACTTTCTTTTTTAACATTCTTCGCATTAAAGAAGAAAGTGACGCATTCATTTGTAGCGTCTAACTCTTCTGTTACAGGTATTTCAGCATCTGCAGATGCATTATACTCTGTTTTAACTTTGTCATTTTCATCAATAACTCTCCCTAAACATTTTTCCATGTCAAGAATGGTTATTTTAACAACAATTCCTAATTTTCCAGGACTTCTGCCCTTGTAAGGTTTTCCTACTTTTTCTACACCTACAGGAACCCCTTCTTCATTGTACCAGTTTCTAATACTTGACAAGAATAATTTACTTGTTATTTTATCAGGAGTAAATGATTTATTCTCATCTCCTCCGGTGAATTCTACCATTTTTTCTGCTCCTTTTATACTATTTAAT
>OLVS01000209.1_pt1 | contig 38276 bp, 39 predicted proteins | sample 1644121 | NCBI WGS metagenome assembly OLVS01 (sample SAMEA103958121, study PRJEB25191) | human gut metagenome
TATATACTATATTGATGAAGGCCTCCGGGTAATTCCCGGGGGCCTATTTCTATATCTTGGAGGAATTTCGCTATGACCACACCGATTCGCACCTGCTCCCACTGCGGCTGTACCGCCGACAACCTGATCGAGTTCCATGACCGCCTGCTTTGCCCGGACTGTCTGGAGGAAATGACCGAGGTCTGCGTCGACTGCGGCACCCGGTTCTGGCAGCGTGAATGCCTGACCAACGACCACGGAGACCCGATCTGTCCCGACTGCTGCGACCGCAATTACACCCGCTGCACCCGCTGCGGCAGCCTTATTTCCCTTGATAGCTGCTGGTATCCTTACGACAATGACGATCCCTATTGCAGTGACTGCTGCTCCGACATTGAAAACAGCGCTATCCATGATTACTATTTCAAGCCCCGTCCCATCTTCTATGGCACCGGGCCCCGCTTCTTCGGTGTCGAGCTGGAGATCGACGGCGCTGGTGAGGACAACGAGAATGCCTTGGCACTGCTGAACATCGCCAACCAGAAGCACTCCCTTGCCTATTGCAAGCACGATGGCAGTCTGGACGACGGCTTTGAGATCGTCACACACCCCTTGTCGCTGGAGTGTCAGCTCCATGAAATGCCGTGGGATGAGGTGCTGCACGAAGCCGTCAGTATGGGGTATCTCTCCCATCAGGCAGGCACCTGCGGCCTGCATGTTCACGTGTCCCGCAAAGCCTTCGGAGATAGCTATGATGCGCAAGACAGCGCCATCGCCCGGGTACTGTTCTTCGTGGAGTGTCACTGGCGGGAGCTGCTGCGGTTCTCTCGCCGGACACAGCGCCAGATGGATCAGTGGGCGGCACGATACGGCTATCGCGACCGGCCTGATGAGATGCTGGAGCATGTGAAAAAGGGCTCTGGAAGCCGGTACACCTGCGTAAACCTGACCAACTGTGATACCATCGAGTTCCGCATGTTCCGTGGGACATTGAAGCTGAGCACACTTCTTGCCACATTGCAGATGGTGGATCACATCTGCGATGTGGCTCTCCATTTGTCGGATGACGAGCTGCGGGACCTTTCCTGGAGTAACTTCGTCAGCGGCATTAAGGAGCCGGAGCTGATTCAATACCTGAAAGAACGGAACTTATATGTCAATGAGCCGATTGCGGCGGAAGGAGAAATCTAATGTGTTGCTTATTTGGTGTTTATGATTACAAGGGTGGCCTGACTTCCGCCCAGAAGCGTCGCCTGATCTCCGCACTGGCCACCGCCAGCGAGGTACGGGGAACGGATGCTACGGGTATCGCTTACAACTCCGATGGCCACTTGGCTGTGTATAAACGCCCGTGGCCTGCTCACCTGATGCGCTTCCGCCTGCCGGAGAACGTCGGCTGCGTCATGGGGCATACCCGAATGACTACCCAGGGCGACGAGAAGCAGAACTGCAATAATCACCCATTTGTGGGTACGGCGGGTATCCATTTTGCCTTGGCACACAACGGCATTTTGTACAACGACAAGGAACTGCGGCAGGAGCGAAAACTACCCGATACCAATATTGAGACGGATTCGTATATCGCCGTACAGCTGCTGGAGCAGCAGGGAAAACTGAACTTCTCCACCATCCGCACCGCAACAGAGGCGCTGGAAGGCACCCTGACACTGACGATTCTGGACGGACGGGACAACCTCTATATTATAAAAGGTAACAATCCACTTGTGCTGTACCACTTCCCGCGGCTGGGCCTGTATGCCTATGCCAGCACGGAAGCGATCCTGAAGAAGGGCCTCAAGAAGGGCCTGCCCCGCGCAGATCGCCCGGTGGAGGTGGTGATGAAGGAGGGGGATATCCTGCGCATTGACCGTTATGGCCGTTATACCGTGGAGCGGTTCGATACCTGCAATCTGTGGAATGGCGCAACGTCCTTCCATTGGCCGCATTGGGACGCATACGGCGGTGACGCAGAGTATGTCCGTGATCTGAAATCGATTGCCCCGGCCTATGGGTACGACCCCCGTGACATCGACGCCTTTCTGCACTACGGCATGTGCCCGGAGGAGATCGAGGAACTGATGTGCTGTGGGGAGATGTGAAACATGAGAATTATTATGGTAGAACCGGAAAGGAGTCCCTATGAAATGGAACTGGAAGATAGCCTTGGAGCTATGCAGCGTTGTGTTGGCGGTACTATTGAAGCTGTCTACGAGCCAGGAGGACGAGACGCAGCCCTGATCTGTAATGATGAGGGCAAGCTGCTGGGCCTACCGCTGAACCGCGCCCTGCGGGATGAGGAGGGAGAAATTTACGATGTTGTCGCGGGTACGTTTTTTATCTGCGGCACCCCACCGGACAGCGAGAGCTTTACTTCCCTGACAGACGAGCAGGTGGACTACTGGCTGAAGCGCTTTGCCAAGCCGGAGTTCTTTGTTCGGGTAAATGGCAAGATAATCTGTGTACCGGTGGAGGAACCTGGTATATAAAAAGGAGACAGGCGAGGAATGCTGTGCAGCACTCTTCACCTGTCTTGTTCTTCTCACAGGGTATATAGAACACACGGAAATAACCAAACACCTGCCAATACTACCGTACTCTCAGGAAACGATGTCCGTGTTCGGCCAGCCTTGCTTACTGCGTAATCCGTCTGGCCGACAGGCCCCTATGCTTACCTCACACGGTCATCCTTTCCCGAGGGGGTTGTTTGTTAGTTCTTTCTTATAGCAAACCCCCCTTGGAAAATCATTTACCATCAGACGCAATCAGCCCATAGTTTTCAAAGTACGCTCGCAGCAGCACGGCAGTGCAGCGGCGGGCCACCATGTCGATGGCTTTCATCTGGATCTTTTCAACCACCACCTGATTGGCCTTGTAAAATCCGTCTGGGTCGCCCTGTGCCATCAGTTTACAGGAAGATTCAGCGTTTATGATACTGCTGATCGTTGGGTTAATACTGTCTGAGCCTTCCCTTGAGGCCAGAATGCCATCGACCTGCTCCCATGTGACAGCTTTCATAATACGTTTTAAGACAGGAGCAGGAATACTCGGTATAGCAGTTGCTGCCTGGTGCTTCTTGCTCGTCTCTTTTTTCTTGTCAAGACATAAGAACGTGAGACGGTCTGAGATGTTGTCATAAATGTACTCGAAAATGCCTGGCAGCTCCAGTTTGTCGGAATACATATAATCATCAGAAAGCCGCATGGCGATCAAGGTGTCCGTTATGTCTGAATAGGTAAAAAACTTCGACAAAAACAATTCTTCTGCTTTTTCATCAATCTGGACGGGTACGTTGTCAACAAGACCGCTCTTGTACAGGGTATTTATAATATCGTGTCTCTTCTTACGACTCTTGGTATCATTGTTGTAGCAATCAGGCTTGACGAGGGAGCGGAAGCATGTCAGGACGGAGATGATCTTGCTTGCTTTGGCGTCACTGAATTGTTCCTTGATTCTACTGTCAAGTACACTGGGCGCATAGATGGCATCTGGCAGCAGAGAGAGAAGTGCGGCTTGCTCTTCTGCCGACAGGCCGGTCAATGCGGCCAGCCGGTCAGCAAGCTTGTTGAGTCTGCATACGGGAAAAGCAAAGGGGATCGCTTTCCCCCAAACTTTGGATGCCGGGGGTGTATTATCATCGTTCAGAAAGCTCAGGCCTATATCGAATGTGAGCCTTTCCTTTTTGCGCACGGGGTACGCTATGGGGTCATACATCCTATTCGTATAGAAGGCCAGAGATTTTGTAATTTCAGCTTTCATCCAGTTCAGGCCATCGAAGAAGTCTTTTTGCTGGTGAGGCGCGATTTCCTGAACAGGAGAAGGCTGAAAAAGTCTCTGCTTCGACGGGGTGTTGAGCTGCAAAAGCCGATTGAGCATATTTATCGTATATATTGCGGGTAAGGCGGGGTACATCATGCCGCTCTGTGATAAGAGCTTTAAATGTGCCTCGGGGCATGAGTACATGCTGCGTCTGGAACAAGGCACATCCCTCTGGTTCCAGTAATCCTTGACTGTTCCGAAGATACTTCTCAGGGTGGTTTTCATAGAGCTTTGCTTATCAGCGCTTAACTCCTCAACTGTGTCAGGAAGGGCGCTCCGTGATAGCTTCTTGGATAGCTGGGTATTGAAGTAACTGCTGAGGCAGCGGAAATACTCGTCTGCACGCTTCCTCTTCTTATTCAGATCTTTCTGTTCATCGGCATCATAAACGAGTTTAACTTCCGGCTTATAGGTGAGTGCCTTCGGATGTATGACGATCTCCGGCAGCGTGTAAATGAGATCTTGGGGGGATGCCTGCGAAGCGCATCCCTTTTGTGCCAACGCCAACATATAGCGCAAATAACGATCTCCCGGTGTATGCAGCTCCGCTTCTGCGTTCGGGATCAGGTTCCAGGCATGTTCGGCAGCATCAGCCACTTGCTGCCGTATCTCGGCTTTCTTTGGGGTCTTCGCATGAAAACCATTGTCTTTTCCGGGTTCGGGCTTCATTTTCCTGCACCTCCTATGCAAAATGACAGCTTTTTTCTGAATTTTTACGTTTTGAGGGCGATCTTCCAAAAACAGGTGATTTTGACGCAAAAAAACGCAAATAAATCATTATATTTGAAAAGTCTTGTATCCGCCGTTCCTGTAAGATTTGCTTATCCCGCAGATGCGGGAAATTCAAAATCAGGAAAGGAAGAATTTGTACCTTGAAAACTGAACATGCAGAAATCAAAATCTCAATCTCAGGCATGCACCGCCTGCGCTTCACCGCCGTTGAGAATTCGGCTACTTGTATCTTAGCCCCGGCGGATGCCAACGTCAAGCCCGACGAACGCATTGAGTTGATCACTAAGACGGACAAACCGGGCGCGAAAGCCTCGCGCAAGGCGCTTCGACTTCTGCTCGATTTTCCGAACCACCTTGCCGAACCCCAAGCGGGTGCCAAGCTGCTCTCATTGACATTGTTTGCGCAGGCATCTCCGCTGTATACGTCACTGTATACCGGGCCGTTACCCGGCATCCACCTGACCGGCGCGTTGAGCATTCCCGCCTCCATTGGCGACATCCTCCGTGCTGTGCAGGGGCCGGAGAAATGGTCGGGCGACGGCTGGCATCTAAGGCGGCCCTGGGTGCTTCGGGCCCGTTACCGGGTCGGCGCCGCAGGTCCCGATGCTGATGTCTACCAATACGTCGGCGGAAAGGTAGAATATTTTTACGGATATAAGCTGAAGTTCTGGGCTCCGTACGCCAGCTGCGCGCTGGTATTTGCACCGGAGCTGCCCGCGCCAGTCCGCCAGGCAATTCTGAAAACATCCCCTTTGATCCTGCCGATCTCGGCATCAGCCTTGGGGCAGCAGTTCGCGGTAAAGTTGACCGCAGATGACCTGACATATCGGTCTCCGAGTGACGTTCCGGTCCTCCGGGACGCTTCTCCGGTGGTTCGGCGTTTTATCCGATGGCTGGAAAAGGGCTACCACGCGCAGCGGTGGGTGGACGCGATCCGCGCCAACGGAGGTGGGCACAGCTGCTCGACGGCTCACGGCGAACGCGAGTTGTGGATCTCAGTGCTGGCTCTCATCACCCTGTTTCTCGACTGGGCGGCCCGCAAGGCGGAACTTCTAACAGAAGAGGAGACTGCGGTTCTCAAGAAACGGTTTGTAGACTGGTTGCACCCTGACGGGCCACAGTCGCCTGTTGACGGTGCCATCGACCTGACCCAACCGGCGGTGTTCTACGACTTCCTGCTGGACTATCTCCGAGGCAACGCTGCTCGCGTCGTTGAGGAGCCCGGCCATGCTGACACCGTAGCCCGGATTCATACGGTAAACAAGACCACACCCAGCCTGACGCTGCCCCGCGCCGCGACCTTCAAAGCTTACGCCGCAGGTGGCGAAGCACTGGCAGATGTTGACCTTCAGCGGCTGCTGATGGAGGCCGGTGTGCCCCTACGCACAGAAGGAAAAGATCTCTCATGGCGCTACGCATTCTATGCGCGTGGACGGGCCCCGCAGGGTCAGTCTGACAAGCTTCCTTGCCTGAGCCTGCCTCTTGCAGAGTTGCCGCATGAGGTGCTAGGCAAACTCGCAGAACTGTTCGGTGATCGGTTCGGCAGTATCCTCCCCACCACTGGGGAGAATATTGCCCCCGAAGCAAAGATCGGAGGTAAAATTTGATGGAAAATCCTGTAGTTGCAACGGTTCTGGCGGATACCGTACCCGCTGCTTCGGCTGATCGGGCGGTTCGGGTGGAGGATTTCACCCAGCTGTGTCCTCGCGCGGAGGGTGACCCCCAGCGGCTATATGGTCGGGTGACGAAAACACTTGATCATTACTTTTTCACAAGAGGTTTAACATATTTAGATGGTCAGAGAGACGCTCTGTCTGACATCATAAAAGAGGTGTTGGACGATAGCCGTCAGGGTGTATTTGCCGTCCCCCTCGTTCCTGGCGGCGGCAAATCGACGCTGCTGCGTGCTCTGCTGACAGTATTCGCAGAGGTGTTCCGCGGCATGTCGGATCCTATCGCCCAGCGGTTGGGTGGAATCGTCGTTGTGGTGGAAAAGACCGCCGAGGGGGACGAGCTGGAACAACTTTGCAATAACGGGCTCGAACCGGGGGAGCCGCCGGTCGCGCGGCTGCTCTCCGCCGTCAATGACTACAACCTGAAAAAAGGGCGCTGCCTGACCGGTGAAGCCCGCACTTACGCCGAATGCCCACGTCATGCTTGCCGGGAGGCGGCTAACTGCCCCCTCCTGCATACCATGGAGGGTTTGGGTGAAACCCCCATTCTGATCCTGCTTCATGCCCGCCTGGCCGAGCATCTGCCCGACCTAACGCCCTTCACCTCCTGGTGCCAGGCGGACGGCACCGAGCCTCGCCGCTCCCTGTTGCTTATCGACGAGACCCCGGAGCTGGTTCGTCAGGACGTGGTTTCCGCGCAGAGCCTCAACGAGGCGGAGGGAGAGCTGCTGGACATGCGCCCCAGCTACAGTCGCGAGGATCGCTATGCAAAGCAGCGAACGCTCGAAAGCTTCGTCCACACCCTGCGCATACCGTTTGACCGGCTGCAGCGCTGTGAATACGGCAAAACCCGGCGTTCCGCTGTGCTTACGGCCTCGGAGCTGGAACAGGCTGGCTTCAAGAACGACCAACTGACGGAGCTTATGACCCGGCTGGAGGACTATCAGGCGCAGCCCTCCTGCAAAGTCGGCAAGCTGGCATCAGCGCTGCTGACCGATAACGGGAAACTTTCCTGCTTCGGTAAAAACTTCGAGCTGGCCTCGCCATCCCTTCACACCATCCGGGCTGACACACCACTGCGGACATTTATCTTCAGCGGCACGGCGCAGCTCATCCCCCAGCTGACGGATAACCCAAACGTCACCCTGCTGGACACCAACTTTCAGGAGTCCTATGCCCGCCTGACCATCCATGTTCAGCGGGACAGTGTCCTCAAGACTTCCCGTACCGGCCTGCAAACAACAGGTGCGCTGGAAGCATTGGTTCTCTGGCTGCAAGTACTGTTACCAGAACTTGCCCAAACCCATGGGCGAGTCCTTCTGGTCTCATATAAGCGGATGGCGCGGCGGGTGTGGGAGCTGCTGGGTGAAGAATGTCAGCAGCTGGTATTCACCGCCGTCATCCCAGAAAGCGACGAGACCTGCCTGCCTTACTTCGGCGGCGTGGCCGGTAGCAACGCCTACCGCGACGCCACCGCGGTAGTCTGCCTTGGGCTCCCCAGGTTGGAGCCGGGAGACTATCTGCGCCGGGCACTGGCTATCGACCCGGATGGCTCTCACGCCGAGGAGCTGTCCCATGCCACCGAGGCGCTGGAACGGCAGCCTTGTGCCCTAAAGATGCAGGACATCCATCTGGCACACGAGTTGGTTCAAATGGTTTTCCGCTCCCGTCTTCGTTGTCATGGTGACAAAGCCCCCATAGAGTTGTGGCTCACCCAGCCGCCGGACGCCGTGTTGGCGCTGCTGCATGACTACTTCGGGGACTGCCGCTTTGAGAAGCACAATGCTCTCCCGGCGGAGTGCCACTCGAAGCTGCACACCAGCAAGCAGCGCAATGGTATCCAGACCAATGCGGCGCGGCTCTATGAGGCGCTGCTGGCTATCCCAGAAGGCTTGGAGACGACACCTGCTCAGCTTCGGGAGCAGTCCAGCCTGACGCGGGATCAGTACAAGGAGGCCATGCGCGCCGCCTCGGTGCGAGAGCTATTCCGTACTGGATTCACCACCTTCGGGTCTGGCAAAAACCAGAAGATCCGCCGGGTATCCAGTAAAAACGCCGCATAAAACATAACACTGCTGGAACATAGGACGAACAAACTGTCTTTGATAAAAAACTAGGAGGAAATATTATGAACGATACTATCACAAACTACAGCACCGTCACCAATTTCAATGAGCTGCCGCTGGCACTGACCGTGCTAGAGGCCGGGCAGGTGCTCCGGGTCGGGCGCAATGTGGCCTACGAACTCGTCCGCTCTGGCCAGCTTCGGAGTGTCCGGGTCGGAAAGAACATTAGAATCCCGCGGGACGCCCTGGCGGAATATCTGAATCTGGCAAGCTGATGTGAGGGGGGGGATCCCCCCTCACACTTTCACTTTACCATATCGTTAAAGGAGAATAAACATGGCAAATAGCAAGCGGGCCGCCCACGGCAGCGGCACGATCCGGAAGAAGACTGTCACAAGGAACGGTCAGGATTATACATATTGGGAGGCACGTATCACCACGGGCTACGATACCGGAACCGGCCGGCAGAAGCAGCGTTCTGTTACCGGCAAGACGCAAAAAGAGGTGCGTGAAAAATTACAAGCGCTGGCCGTAGAGGTCAACAGCGGCACCTATCAGGAGCCGTGTAGGATGACGCTGGGCGAGTGGCTGGACATCTGGGCAGCAAACTACCTGGGCGCCTGCAAGCCGCGCACGAAGCAGATTTACGAAAGCGACATCCGGGTACATATCAAGCCCGCACTGGGTGCGGTCAGGATGGAAAATCTCATGCCCCATACTGTGCAGACCTTCTATAACGCGCTGGCATCGGATAAGGCCGACAAGCCCGGCCTGTCGGCGAAGACCATCAAGAATATCCACGGCGTACTGCATCAGGCACTGAAGCAAGCTGTGCTCAACGGTTATATCCGAACCAACCCCTCAGATGCCTGTACCTTACCGCGGGGACAAAAAGCAGAAATCAAACCTTTGGACGAGGACGATGTAGCTGCTTTTATCCGGGTCATTCAAGGGCATCCCTTTGAAGATCTCTTTCTGACCACGCTGTTCCTGGGCTTGCGGGAGGGCGAGGCGCTGGGGCTGACCTGGGACTGTGTAGATCTGGACAACGGCGTTATCACCGTGAACAAGCAGCTTCAGCTTCATCAGGAAAAGGGCCTTGCGGCCTATGAGCTGGTTCCTACCAAGAATAGCCGCAGCCGCACATTGGTGGCGTCCCCTACGGTGGTCGCCCGCCTGCGTCACCGAAAAGCCGAGCAGACACAGCAGCGTCTCATGGCGGGCTGTGCCTGGGAGGACAGCAACTTGGTGTTTACCGATGCGCTGGGGCATCATTTGACGAAGCCAACGGTCTACCGCCACTATAAGAAAGCGGTCGCGGCGATTGGGCGGCCCGATGCCCGTTACCATGACCTACGGCACAGCTACGCCGTAGCCGCGATCAGCTCCGGCATCGATATCAAGACGGTACAGGGCAACCTCGGGCATGCCACCGCCGCCTTCACGCTGGATGTCTATGGTCATGTGACTGACCGCATGAAGCGTGAGAGTGCCGACAAGATGGAGGATTTCATTCGCCGTGTTTCGGGGGATTGACAATCACCGCAACTTCCCTGTTGCGCGGCGGGGAGGAATCGGGTATAATAGAAAAAACTGCGGAAGGAGGCAGACCATGCAGACACTGTATCACGGCAGCCGGGTAACGGTAGAACAGCCGGAAATACGCATTCAGAAGTTCCATAAGGACTTCTATTGGGGCTTCTACTGCACGGAATATGAGACGCAGGCCACCCGCTGGGCTACACGGTTCGGCAGCGGTATCGTGAATGTCTACCAGTTTGAAGAGCAGCCGGGGCTGTCGGTCAAGCGTTTTCCTGAGATGAGTGATGAGTGGCTGGACTTCATCGTGGCCTGCCGCAGCGGCATCCCCCATAACTATGACATCGTAGAGGGGCCGATGGCCGATGACACCATCTTCAACTACGTACAGAGCTATACAGATGGCGAGATCAGCCGCGCCGCCTTCTGGGAGTTGGCACGGTTCAAGCATCCCACCCATCAGATTAGCTTCCACACCGCCAGAGCGCTGGCGACGCTGACCTTCGAGAGGAGTTACGAGGTACATGTGTGAACGAAACCACAGCGGACTGTTCTTCACCTGCGCTTTGGTGGAGCAGTTGGGCCGCGACCTGAAACTGAAACGCCGCGACGTGGTGAAGGCGCTGGGAGTGAATGGCGTGCAGATGATCCTGGGCCATGCCGATGTGTTCCACTGCGAGCCCATTGAAAAGGTGTCCGATGATATGCAGCAGCACTTCGGCTTGCCCCACGGCCAGTTCGATAACGTGGCGGCGGCCAGATACGCCGTGCCGGATGTATGGACGATCGGCAAGGTATACGCCCGCTTGATTGAGGACGTGTCCGGGCAGGATGACGTGGCGGAAACATTGGTGGCCGTATATACCTCGTGGATCGACGAAAAGCTCTGCGACTATAACTCCTCATTCTACTATCAGTCCCGTGACTACATCGCGGAATGCTATCGCGTAGGTCACGTGATCGACGCATAAAAAAGGCCTCTGATGCGTTGACATCGGAGGCCTTTTCCATCGCTAAAGGGAAAAAATAAGGGAAAACTGAAATTTTAAGCATAAGAAAAACCTCGTAACCCGCATGGTTACGAGGTTTTTGGTTGGAGGTGACACCCGGATTTGAACCGGGGAATGAGGGTTTTGCAGACCCTTGCCTTACCACTTGGCTATGTCACCATTTTGATCGGCAGCACCACTGAGGTGTAACGTCCGAGGGACATTATACAATACCTTGCGGCGGTTGTCAAGGGAAAAGGCAAATTTTCCTGTGAATGCAGGTTTTAATATGTAAATGGACAGGCTGGACAGACTTCCTTGCAAAAAGAAGCGCTGTCTGGCCTGTCTAAATATATAGGGTCGTACCAAGGCTCAGGAAATATGGAGGAATATCCAATGGAAGAAAAGACATTTGTAGGGTTCAATTACGGGCGGTTCCAGAATGACGCGGGCAATATGCAGGATTACTGCAATGTGTTCGTGTTGGAACCTTTCTCCGGCGAGGAAAACAACGACTATCATTTCAGCGGCCAGAAGGCTGTGAAGTATGGTTGTGTCAGTCCTGATGTGTTCAAAGACATCAAGATCGGCATGAAGGTGAAATGCTTCTTTGACAGCAAGAAGAAGATTTCCTACATGGTTCCCGCCGACAAGGCGTAACCCCCTCGTAATTCGCAAAAAAGCACCGGGAGGTAGCTCCTCCCGGTGTGCCCCCCCCGCTAACAGGGGGGCACTACCTACAAAGATAGCCAAAAGGGGGGCGTTTTGTGGATGGTGCAAAGCAGGATATTGTACTGTATGACTGGCTGTCTTTTACATCAAAGGTACATACTCCGGAAGACTTGATATCGGCGCTGGGTCTCTCTCAATGCCCGTGGCAGGAGATCAAAGGCGCACATGGCTACCGGGATCGCAAATATTTTTCATGTATCAGCATTCATTACAACGGCCGCGAGGATATGGGCGTGTGGGTGGAAATGTCCGGTCAGGGCTGCCGCACCTTTGAGACGGTATCAAAGCTCGGTTGGCCTGCCCTGTTCGCTTTCATTGCTAATAACGGCTTGAAGATCACCCGCCTGGACGTGGCCTTTGACGATCATTCTGGTATTTTTGATATCCGGGATGTGGTGGAGGATACGCAGGACGGCAATTTTGTAAGCCGGTCTGACTATTGGGAAACTGTGCTGTCCTCTAAAGGCTCCACGGTACAGATCGGTAGTCCGCAAAGTAAGGTACTTGTTCGTATCTATGACAAAGCCCGTGAGCGGCGTTGTGAAGAGGGTACACATTGGAACCGTGTGGAACTTCAGCTTCGGGATGATCGGGCGATACAGTTTACCAAGTTACAGTTACCGATCGGGGAAGCGTTTTCCGGTGTGCTTCTGAATTATCTCCGGTACGTGATCCCGGATGATACCGACACAAACAAATGGCGCTGGATGATGCGGCCTTACTGGATAGACATACTGGAAGTGCTGACGCCAATCAGCGTCTATGCCGCGCCGGGTGTAGATTATAACGTGGATCGTTGTCGTGAGTATGTGGTGAATCAGGCGGGAAATGCAATAGACTGCCTGATCCAGATTTACGGTCTGAATGAGTTCAAGGCCATGATCGACAATCGGCCCACAAGTAAGAATCCCAAATATGAGAATCTGGTGAAGCAATATCACTTCGACCGTCTGGCGGCAAAGTTTGAGAAGTTTTTCGGATGAATGAATTTCAGATATTTTACATGGTGTGGCGCTTCCTGCGTCATGCGTGGTACAAGTACAGGAGAAAGCTTATGAGATTCTGGGACAGATTCATGTGGGCGCTGATCGGCGGCCTTGGCTATTGTCTGGCGCGGTTTCTGTTTCACTACTTCCAGAGCATAGGAGGTTAGTTTATGGCCCTCAAGAATAACATTCGCAGTATCCGGTTTTCGGATGAACTGATGGAGATCATCAACCAGCAGGTCGGTGACAGCTTCAATGCCCGGTTTGAGCGGCTGGTGTATAACTGCTATATGCTATTGCCGGAACGGGAACGGCAGGCACAGCTTTTACAGGATCGTATCGACCAGCAGAAGAAAGAACTGTCGCAGCTCTCTTCCCGGTATTATGCGGCGGTCGGGCTGATCCGGTCAATGGAGTACAAGCTCAGTGATATGCAGAAGCTGCTGGAGTTGGCTGAAAAGGAAGTGTAACACATAACCAACACGCTGCGCCGCCGATCCGCTCTTGCAGCAGCTGCGCAGTGTGTTACATGGCGGGGTATTGTAATGGCAGCAAGCCGGGTTCTGCGCTCGGAGGCGGTGGTTCAAATCCATCCCCCGCAACCATTGATCTTTTAGGAGAGGAGGGCTTACGCAGGAATCTAGTACCACTACTGTTGCCACCATTCTGGGCAATATGAGTTCCATCAAGACTGTCGTTGGCGACGTCTGGGACGTGATGACCGCAAATCCTGTGCTTTGCGTGTTCATCTGTGTGTCGCTGCTGAGCATTGGCTTTGCCGTGTTCCGCAAGGCCAAGCGCGCTGCCCGTGGCTGATGCTGCGGCTCAAGGGGGTGTGGGGTTCGCCCCATGCCCCTAACTTTTTTGAAATGAGGTGAGGATATGCCGGCGGTGCTGCCCGCTGAAGTTCCGTGGTATAAATGCGGTTATGCCGCTAATTTCCGTGTGCTGTTTCATGGTGTAAGCAAGATGATAAACGCAACCTTTGCCGCGATCTTCGGCGCGGATCAGACGGATGTCTTTGCCGTCTTTATGGTGTTTATCGCAGCGGCCATTGTGGCCGGACTGCTTTTGTATATGTTCCGAAAAATGAAAAAGTGAGGTAAGGATATGATTAAATTTCTGGTAACGGCTTTGATCGTGATTATCTGTGTTTTTCTGATGGCGCTGATGCTGTGCCTGATGATCTGGGCGGTAACGCGCTTGCTGCGGTTCCTGTTCCCCCAGCGCTTCGGCCCCGGCAAGGCCCCGGCCAAAAAGCCCAAGAAGAAAGTCAAGAAGATCGTCGTTGAAGATGACGAGGATGAGGAAGATGTGTAACACATGATACCTGGCAGCTGCGGCGCCAGGATCACGAAAATGTGTTACGCATGGAGGTCATGATGTTTGCAAGGTTGAAATATTGGCTTGTTCGCAGGAAAAAGCACGGTGAGTTCCATTGTCGCTCCTGCTGCCTGTTCTGTCAGCATTACCCCTATTGTTCCGGTGAGTACTTTGCGAGGATGGATTCCTATCCATGGAAGTAAAAGAACAGCGCTCTGGATGGAGCGCCGTTCTCAAGTAGGTTAGCTATGGCGTCTCAGTCCTGCGATGGATGCAACCGCTAAGATCAACAGCAGTGGGTTAGACGCGATGATCTTGACAGCGTTCCAAAGGACAAGCGCTGTGCTATATAGTGTGTCGGCCATGAGTTTACCTCCTCCCTTGCTGAAGCTGTTACCTCACAGCAAGGGAGGGCCTCTGGCCCTATATCGTTTCTGCTCTTATTTCTCCTTTCGCTTACAGATGATCCCCCGCCTGACGGCGAGGGATTCAGGTTACTTCTTATCACGTTCTTTGAGTTCCAGTCTCAGTGCTTCAATTTCATCGACAAGTATTTGCTGGTTCTGCCGAGTGTGTTTCTCTCTTATGACGTTGAGAATTGTGTTCATGACTATACCAATAATGACGATGCACCATCCTATAAATTCAATCCTTGTCATTTTATGTCCTCCTGCAATTTTCTTTAATTCTATCATGTGAAAGGCGGTTGTCAAGTATGAAGAAGCTATATAAGGGTTTGATCGCCGCTGTTTTGTCTATTACTCTTATCATGTCATTGGTAGTAACTTCTTGGGGTGCTGCTGCTGCCCTTGCTGATGGTATTATGGGTGATTTAGCAAAGGACTTTCTTAAATGGTGTTTAACGCCTACAACTGTCAATGAGGGTGAAGATGAAATCGTTGAAGCCACAAATCATATAAATTCCGTGTGGCGTACAGCTGGTAACTGTACCGGCACGGTCGAGGTTACATATCAGACCATGTCTGATCTTGTGGTTGACCTCAATATGAATGGCATTCCTTGTCAAATCGGTATGTGGCGTGGCTCCGGTGCAACCGGCTATGTTATTAAGGGTACTGGTAAGACTCCTGTCTGCGGCGGTGTTGTTAAGGTGGATATCACTGGCAAGTATTTCACCAATACAGTCGGCGCAGCGTTCTTGGCAAAGTCCAAAAGCGAGATCACTGCGCCTGACACCAGCACGACAACCCCCACCACCCCCACAATCAACTTTGACGATACGAACATCGTCAACGCTGTGGAGGGTGTGTTTGACCAGCTGACATGGGTCATCCGCTGTCAGTTTGAGCAGATGCAGGATACCCTTGTCAATGGCCGTATCTTGCTGAATATCAATAACCTTATCAGCAAGAATGTCATTCCTTTTCTGGAAGATATTCTGGTGGCGGATTCGTCCACTTCCAGTACGCTGCAAGCGCTGTACCAAAGCTTTGAAAACAAGTTTTCCGACCTGGATAACATGTTTGGAACCGATACCAGTATGACCGTCCATAACGGCGATCTGATGACATGGGATAATGCGTCCCGCGGCTTCACCTCGGCCACGGCGGATGGCACTATCAGTACGATCCGCCTGACTCCCACCCGAACGCTTGACGGGTATAAAATTGGATGGTCAAGTGATGGCTATTTTAACATCGTTCCTGCTGGCGGCAGTACGTTCCCTGATACGCTGAATGTGGGCACTGGTACTGTGACCATGCCTGTCATCACAACGTCTGAGAAAACTACAGTGCCCAACCCGGCATTGAATGAGCATGTCCCGGATGGCTATACGCAGTATGAAAAGTTCACGCCTTATAGCACCAAGCCGATAGACCTCGGCGTTGTGCCTGTGTCCGGCATGCAGTTTGAAGCGGGCGTTTCTGTTACGGCTACTACAACTAATCCGTCACAACCGCAATACTTCTTTGGTGTAGACGGTCTTTCCATGGCAGTTGCCCAGAATAAGCAGGCGCTTGAGGTGCGCAGCGGTGTGAATTTGTATAGTTACCCGTTGAATTTTAGCAATTCAGCATATTCGCTTTCTATCTATTGGAAATTCGGTACATCGTGGCGTCACGGGGGAATGTCCAACGGGATTACAATGAGCAGCTTCCCCTCAACATCAAAAACGCTGTATCTTGGTCAGGCGAATGGTATCAGTCCGATTGAGCGCTTTCCGCAGACCGGAGGCGGATATACATCCACTTATAATTATGTTCATTCCAGATGGGATAGTGTAACGATCAGGGACTCGGAAGATAATCTTTTGTATGAATTTGTGCCCTGCAAGCGCAATTCGGATGGAATGGCCGGATTGTACCGTGTTGAATATAATGCCGGTACATATACAGGCGGCACATTTATTTCATGCGATGATGATTCTGCGGATTTTCATCTTTCAAATGAGCTTCCGCTCACGGTTGAAACGACTGTCACCAAGCCCGGCAACATTGTCCGTATCTACCGCGATTCCGGCAATTTCTGGTATGCGCGCAGCGCGGATGGCACTACCCAGAATTTTGACGCCATTTCTACCGTGGCGCTGGTCAAGGCGTTTCCCATTTATGAGTATAGCTCATTAAGTAAAATGACCTCGCTGCCGGATGGAACGTACCGTATTTCATGGAGCGGGACGGCCCAGACCGTTACGATCAACTATCAGGCGTATTCCAAGTTTTTTGCTTTCATTGCCAATCAGATCCTCTACAACCGGAATTGGTGGGATGAGCGGTTAGACCGCCTGTCCCTCGGTGGTGGTTCTCCGGCAGACCTCTCGCAGATCATTGCGGGGTTGAATAGCATTACCACGACACAGGAAGATATCTCATCCTCGCTTGCCGCACTGAATGCCAGCTTTGAATATAAATTTTCCGAGTTGAATTCTATATTTGATGATGGTTATATGGATGAGGTCATTTATCCGGCGCAAGAAGTTCGGTGGGATGCCGATTTGCGGGACAACCTGTTTTTTAGCTATAATGATTCTGATTATACTGTAGGTAAGATTGCGGTTCTACCGTTTGAGGTCATTCCCGGCTGGGAAGCGGGAATAGACGGTTCTAGTAGATATCATGCCATGCCTTCTTCCGGGATTTTCCCTGACACGTTGGAAACCGCTGACGGTACAATAAATTTCCCCGCTGGGGTGCAGCATATTTATTGTGATGTGTTTGCTGACAAGTGGTATTTAGCTACTGACGACTCACCGGGTATTGCTTTTGACGAAGCAACCAACATGCTTTTGAAACAGGTATTTCCGGTTTATGTCTATGAGTCCTTTGGTGAGATAGGGAATCTTCCTGATGGCAAGTTTGTAATGTTCTGGACGGGAAACGCGCCGTTTGTAATGAGCCACTACTTACAGCATTCCCGGTTCTTTTCGCATCTGATTTCTACGATTGAGAGTACCAGCGCGGAACGGTTGGAGGTTCTCACGGAAATTCTCTCTCTGTTGGAAGAACTTGTTAATGTATCAGATTCTTCTGGTTGTGAGCATGTTTACCAGCAGGAAATGACCACAGATGCCACCTGTACGCTGCCGGGTTTGATGGTTTCGACCTGTACCCAGTGCGGAGATAGTTATTCTGAAATTGTTGATCCGCTGGGTCATGATTGGCAGTGTACCGACCATGTGGCTGCTGAAACTGATTCCGAGACCGGCGAGGAAACGGCAGCGGCCTATGATATCTATACCTGTTCCCGCTGCGGAGAAATCTATAAAGACTTTTCCGGTGACGGTGCGCCAGACTATGAAAACACTTCCATATCAAAGCTGATCGTGGAGTTGTTTTCCCGGCTCGGTCAGCTGGCCGGGAAGCTGGTCTCTTTCCTGATCGGTCTGCTGGATAAGGCGCTGACCAGCGTGGACGATATCATTACCAAGTTTAACGAATATACCGAACAGATCACCGGCTTTGGCGGCGCGTATCCGGCATGGCTGGGCGGCGTCTGGGGTATTCTTCCTACTGATCTGCAAGTGGCGCTGACCTTTGCCGTGACCTGCATTGCCGTGGCACTTGTGGGTAAGAAGCTGGTGTTTTCGTAACACAAGCGTTGCTGCAGCTCCGGCGCCAGGATAATGAAAATGTGTTACAAGGGGTAGATTTATGGAAAAACGTGATCCGGCAAAAAGAATTTGCCGCCAGTGTCTTGCCTGTCGTGACTTGGCTGGTTGTATGGAGGTTTGGGATTGCTGCGGAAGTCCCTATCCTGATTACGACTGCTTAGACTTTCGTTTTGTTGGTCTGCGTGAGTTTCTTCGGCGATGGTGGGAGGTGTTCCGGTGTCCGACTTACTGCAACCGTTAGTTTCAATATTGAACATGATCGTCAGTATCATCAACGGCGTCATTGTGGGTACATTGCACTTCGTGTTGAATCTGCTGGATGGTCTGGATGATATCGACAGTCTGTTGGAGCATGCCATATCCTCTATCAAAGGCTTTTTTGATGCGTTCCTGAATCTGGGAACAGCGCTGTTCCCGTTCCTGCCGCCCGAATGGTCGGCGATCATACAAGCGGCCCTGATCGTGCTGGCGCTGGGTATTATCGTTAGAAAGAAGGTGGTCGGGTGAATGATCTGGGTGCTGTCCTGTCCTCTACGCTGGGTATCCTGCAAATGGAATTCACGCTGGGCAGTTTGACCTTTTCTTTTTGGCAGATCATCTTGTGGCTGATCGTGGCCGGTGCGGTGATTTATCTTGTGGTAAAGTGGGTGTTCGACCAATGAAACATGTCTCTCTGATTGCTGCTGTATTGGCGCTGCTGCTCATGGTGTCCGTCTCGGCCTATGCTGCCGATGTGGTACAAGACCCGTTGACGGATGAAACGCCGGATATTCCGGACTGGGCCTTGAAGCCTGCCGAGGATCCTGACGATACTGAAGATGATCCTACCCCAACGCCGCCAACGGATCCGATCACCGTTCGGGATGAGGACGGGAATATCATTTATCAGGATGACGGTACAGTTGCGGATGACCCCAATGCGGAAGAACCGATAGAAGAGCCGGAGGAAGAGCCAACGGAAGAAACAGGCCAATTCCTGACCAAGCTCTTTGAAGAGTATACCGTTACCGAGGGCTTTTTGCTGTTGTTCCTGATTTTAGGTTTTTGCCTTGTTATTTGGAAGATCATAAAGGGGGTGTTGTAATGGCTGCTGCGGTAGCTGAATTCTTTAATATCATCGGTTCCGGCATTGAGCCGCCTGCCAATATGCTGGAGCTTATTCCGTATCTGCTGACGGTATTCGTGGGTATCGTGCTGGTAGTCTGCGCGTTCCGCCTGATCGGCGCGGTAGCTGCGGCTATTGTGAATTGGCGGAGGTTCTGATATGGCGCTTCTTTTCCTGATTTTGGCAGCGGTTTTGCTGGTCTCGTTCCCCACGCTGCGTTGTGCCGTGTTTCATCCGGTGCATCTGGTGCGTTATGGCATTTCCGATCTCATCCGCTACATCAAATTTGAGCGTTGGAACGAGTGCAAGACCGGCGAACTGGTGGCCTATGTGGGCCTGTTTGGCAAGGGAAAGACCCTTTCAGCGGTACATAAGGTAGTGTCCATGTATGAGCGCTATAACGGCATGATGGTCTATGACCGGGAACGTCAGATGTGGGTGGAGCAGCGGGTAAAGGTACTGTCCAATGTGGCGCTGGACATTCCCTATGATGATTTTGTTTCTTTGCAGCAGGTGGTACACTGCGCCGAGAAGAACGGCGAGTATGACCGGGCACATGAGACGCTGACGGTCACGCTGGTGCTGGGCGATGAATTCAGCGTCCAGATGAACAGCCGGAACTTCAAGAGCAATATTGATCCTCTTTTTCTGAATACGCTGCTGACCTGCCGCCATTATCATATCAGTCTTTACTATACCGCCCAGCGTTTCGGTCATGTAGATGCTCTGCTTCGTCAGGTGACGAGTTATGTAGTAGATTGTGATAAGCTGTGGCGTTTCCAGCGTCAGAATCTTTATGATGCGTGGGAAATGGAAAACGCTACCAATAGCCAGCTGTTGACGCCTATGGCCCGGCGCTGCTGGTTCGTCACGGATAAGGACTATAACGCCTATAATACGCTGGCCTGCGTGGGAAATCTGCAAAAGTCCTTCAAGGAGGGTGATATGATGACCGAGGATGAAATACTGGCTCTGCGCCGGAATGAGCAGCAGACCAATATGGAGGGCGTGGTCAAGCCGTCCCGGAAGTGGCGGAGAAGTCAGAGAAAATTGAGGAAGTAACACAACCTGGGACAGCTGCAGATCTGATCCGCGACGCCGATCTGGTGGAATTGTGTTACAGAGGGTCCCGCGCCAAGGGCTTGCCCGCGCGGGGCCCTCGCTTTATGCCGCCGCTTGGTTTGGTGTTTGCCAGTTTAGGACTTTTCGGGGATATCGGTTCATCCAGTCCTGCACCCGCTGTATCTCTGCCGGGGTAATCTTGTCAAAATTGGTGCCTTTGGGGAAGAAACGGCGTATCATGCGGTTGTGGTTCTCTACGCTGCCTTTCTCCCACGCTGAATAACTGTGACAATAGTAAATGTCAAAGCGCTTCCCTTTACATCGGCAGCTTTGTCGAAGAAGCTCATACTCCATGAACTCGCTGCCATTGTCGGTGGTGATGCTGCGGAACTTCTGGCGGAAGTCCGGCGTCTTGCGCTCTATCTGGTCTATGGCCCGCCGTATTGTCTCCGCCCGTCTGTCCGGCAGCTTGACGATGATCTCCTGACGGCTCAGACGCTCGGTCAGGGTCAGAAGTACACTCCGGCCTTTCTGGCCGCTGATAATCAAGTCCATTTCCCAATGTCCATATTCCTGCCGTTGGTTGATATGTGCCGGTCTGATCTCGATGCTGGGGAGCTTCGGATGTGCTACGCGCGGTTCGGTGTCTTCGTCCTTTTTGATTCTCTTCTTCCGCTTATCCCAAAGGTGCTTGTTGCCCAATTTATAGAATACTTTTTTGTCGATGTAGTTATAGAGGGTATTCACGCAGATAGACGTTTGGAACGGGTATTGTTTGGCCGAAGCCAGAGCTGCCGCAGGGGAAAACCGGTCTACAATAATCTTGTGTTCAATGTAGGCGGCAAAGGCGTGGTCATTGCCGATCTTCAGCGGTCTGCCTTTGGCCGTCTGGTTGTAGTCGTGTGCTGCCTGTCCCCGCTGGGCGGAATACCGGCACTTGTCATAATACCCATAGTTGTGCAGATACTCCCCGCGTTTGATCTCGTTGTAAATGGTCTGCCGAGAGAATCCCAGCTTCCGGGCAATGTAGCTGACCGGTTTTCTTTCATCCAGCAGGGTTTCCAGTCTAATGCGCTCTTCTTTCGTCATGTAATGTCCCATGAGTACCCCCAATATTTCGTTGAGTTGATACCTGTTTACTGACATTGTAACACATCGCCCCGATTGCTGCCAGGTCTCCGGGGTTGCATTTGTGTTACAATTTGGATATGCGAAGCATCTATGCCCGGCCTTGTTGCTGTGGTTTCTGATTTTGATAAGTTCCCCTGTGCCAAGTACGGCGATAGCCGCGCTGGGGGTACTTGCCGGGGGAATTGCCATCGCTCTTTCCTTTCTGCGGCGTTAGCCGCTATCCCCGCCGCGCGGACTGTAACACAATTCCCAACTCCGGCGTCGCGGATCCGCACACGCAGCAGATCTTCCATGTGTTACAAACAAGAAAGCCGATGCTCTCACACCGACTTTCTACTTCAAGATAAACATTTTTTGTCATTTGTCAATTTTCTTCTTGACATTTACCAATTTTCCTGTGAATAAATTTTTTGTCAAAGAAAGGACGACCTTGCGGCCGTCCTTTCTCGGTTACGAGCTGGTTTTTACCACATTTTGGAAGTAATAGACCCCCATGCCGTCGGTGTGCAGGCCGGTGAAGGTGTCCCGCAGCAGCCACGTATACGTCTCGTTATACAGGGGCATCACGTAGCCGCTGTCCAGCAGCATGGTCTCCGCGTCCGCCAGATAGGCGTCCCGCGCCTCGTCGCTGCTGGAGTTGGCGGCGGTGCGGATCAGCATATCGTAGGCGTTGGAGTAATACTGGCCGTAATTCTCCAGCTGGCCGCTGCTGAAGCGGTTCAGGTAGCTCAGCGCCGTGTTGCGGTCGCCGTTGACGCTGGTCAGCGCCAGCGAGAACTCGCCGCTTTTCAGGGTGGTCATCATATCCTCCGGCGCCACGGCACGGACGGCGATGCGGATGTTCAGCTTTTCGCGCCAGACGGTTTGCAGCGCCTGAGCCACCTTGGCGTTTTCGGCGGTATTTTCGTACAGCAGCGTCACCGTGTTCATATGCTCCAGCGTGGTGGGGGTATAACCGGCGCTGCGCAGCAGCTCCGTCGCCTGCTGGCACCGCTGGTCGTATTTCTCCGGATCGTTGTCGATGGCCGGGCCGTTGGCCTGACGGAAGGACTCGCCCTGAGAGGTGGTGATACCGTCGGGGATCAGGCCGTCGGCGGCGCGGAACACCTCGTCCTCCCCGCCGGCCAGCTCCGCCAGTGCGTTGCGGTCGATCACCATGGACATGGCCTGACGGACGCTCTCGCTCAAGCTGGTGGCCATCTGGTTCACCAGCACGGTCTTGACCACGGCGGAGGAAGCCTCCACCGCGCCCTCCGTCTCTCCGGCGTCCAGCACGAAGTCCACGTCGCCGCTGTCATACAGCGCCATGGCGTCGGCGGAATTGGCGGCATAGACGAACTCCAGCTGATCAGGGCCAAGGCGCCGGGCGTCATAGTACTTCTTGGCGGCGCTGGCGTTCAGGCCGTCCGCCGTCATGGACGAGACGGCGTAGGGGCCGTTGGTCAGCAGCGTGGCGGAGGACAGCGACCAGTCGGGCCGCTGCGTCGGTTCGGTATCATCGGCCGTGTCAGCGGTGTCGCCCTCCCCCTCCGGCGTCTGGGTGACGCTGGCGCGCACCGGCATGGTGGACACCGCCGTGCACACCACCGGCAGGAAGTAGGAGCAGTGACCCTCGATGACCACCACAAGGGTGCGGTCGTCGCTGGCCCAGACCTGCAGAGCCGCCGGATCGCCGGACACCGCGTCGGCATAGCCCGCCACCATGTTCAGGATGGAAGCGTGGGGGGAGTTGGTCTCCGGATCCACCAGACGCTGCCAGGCGTAAACGAAGTCGCCCGCCGTGACCTTCTGGCCGTCCGACCAGTAGATATCATTGCGGAGGGTGAAGGTATACGTCTCGGTGCCGTCCATGTTGTCGGTATAGGTATAGCTGGCGGCCTGCGCGGGGGTAAGGGCACCGGCGGTGTTGATCTTCATCAGATTTTCAAACAGCTGGGCGTCCACGGTCTTTTCCGTTTCGGTGACGGCCAGCGCCGGATCCAGCGTGTGGGGCGCGTCCACCAATGCGGCGCGGACGGTCATATGCTCCGGCTCCGCTTCGCCGCAGGCGGCAAGCGTCAGCGCCATGCACAGCGCCAGAAGCAAGGCGAGTAGTCGTTTGGTAGGTTTCATGGGTTTTCTCCTCTTTGTTGGGGCTATGTCATTGCGAGGAGCGAAGCGACGCGGCAATCCGTTTCTTTCCCGTCAGGTAAGGATACGGATTCCCACGCCAGTCTGCTGACTGGCTCGGAATGACATTTTAAGGGGGCAAGGGGGTTCTTTTTACCGATCGTAGGGGCCGATGCCCACATCGGCCCGCCGTTCACCGGAAATACCATCGTTTACCGTGCGGCGGGGTGAGGGCACCCCGCCCTACGACAAATTCGGATGGTCGGTTCGTTCACCGCGCGGGCCGTCGGGGACACCCTCTCAGGCCGCTGCGCGGCCAGCTCCCCCATAGGGGGAGCCAAGAAATCGGCATTTTCGTTGTCGTAACTGCCTAGGTTTGGCACAAAAAGCCAAAGGTACTGCCCCCTTGGCTCTCCCTTTAGGAGAGCTGTCAGCCGAATAGGCTGACTGAGAGGGCCGTTCGTAGGGCCGATACATGGCGGCTTTATATCTCACTCCGCTACCACTTCGCCGTTCTCCGTCAGCTTGGCGGAAACGATGGGGCTGCGGGTGTTGCGCTTGATATCGTCCAGCCGCATGCGGCTGGGGAAATCGCTCAGCAGCGTGTAGGCCACGCCGTGGCGCTTGGCACGGCCTGTCCGGCCGATGCGGTGGATGTAGTACTCATTCTCCTCCGGCACGTCGTAGTTGAACACGGCGTCCACGTCGTCTACGTCAATGCCCCGGCTGGCCACGTCGGTGGCCACGAACACCCGGAGCTTGCCGTCCCGGAACTGCTGCATGACGGCCTCACGCTTGCTCTGGGGAATGTCGCCGTGGATGCACTTGGCGTCCACGCCCCGCATCTGCAGGAACTTGGTGAGCCGCTCGGTATTGCCCTTGGTGTTGCAGAAGCAGATCACCCGGTCATAGCCCTCGTGCTCCAGGATTTTGGCGATGGCATCCACCTTGCCGTCGGCGGGCACCTCGATACGGTATTGTAGGATATCGGGCTTGTTCTCCCTGGTGGCCTGGACGGTGATCTCCTCGGGGTCACGCTGATAGACCCAGGAAATATCCATCACCTCACGGGAGATGGTGGCGGAGAACATGCCCAGATTCTCGCGGCTGGGGATCTTGTCCAGAATGCGGGTCACGTCGTGGATGAAGCCCATGTCCAGCATGCGGTCGGCCTCGTCCAGCACCACGGTCTTGACGGCCTTCAGCACCACGGTGCGGCGCTTCATATGGTCGCTGAGACGGCCCGGCGTGGCCACCACGATCTGGGGCTTGCGCTTCAGGGCGTTGATCTGCTTGCCGATGGGCTGGCCGCCATACAGGCACACCAGCCGCACGCCCTCGTGATACACGGCGATATCCCGCATTTCGTCGGTGATCTGCATGGCCAGCTCGCGGGTAGGCGCCATGATGACAGCCTGTACCTCCTCGCTGTCCGGATCGATCTTTTCAATGATGGGAATGCCGAAGGCCATGGTCTTTCCGGTGCCGGTAGGGGCCTTGGCGATCACGTCCCTGCCCGCCATCATGGGCGGAATGCAGCCGGCCTGTACCGGCGTGGATACGGTATATCCCTTGTTGCGGATAGCCCGCAGCGTGGCCTCGGACAGGCCGAAGCTCCCAAAATCCACCCCTTGGGTGATTTCCATAGCGTTTTCCTCTTTTTTCTCAAAAACTTCAATCATTTTTATTATATCACGGCTGTCAAGATGGGGCTGCGCTCCCCTGCCCTGCCGGCGGGGTTGGCACATATACCAGCAATTTGCCCAAAATCGGGGCGGATATTTGTACGTATCTGTGACGAAGCTTTGCTTGAAAGCGGCGGCCATAGCTGGTATACTGAATATGTATACGGCGCACCGCCCGCGGAACCCCATGGGGTTCCGGCTTTTTACAGGGACGTAAAAAGCCATACCACTTTCCCTACCGGCACTGGGACAAGCGGCGGCGCGTCGCAGAGACAGGAAACACAACGAGGAAAGAGAGGTTCCAACATGAAGAAAACGATCACCGCCCTGCTGTGTCTGGTCATGGTCCTGTGCCTGACGGCTGTGGCATGGGCGACAGGCGCACCGCCAGCACCCACTGAGGATGATATCATAGCACTGGCAAAGGGGAAGGTACAGGTCAGCTGCGAAGAGCTGAAGGTTTCTGGCGATTACACACAGGGCACCCGCCACGGCAGCCAAACCTACGACCTGGCCGCAGGCACCTTCTCCACAGAGGGCTCCACGGTAGAAGCCCCTGCTGACATCGACGGTAAGTATACCTATACCTTCCGGTTTACGGATGCAGACCCTTACATTAACCGGTTCCAGCAGGATACGGGGTATGCGCATATGAATGCTTCCTTCTTCACCACTATCACGCTGGAATACGACAGCCATAGTGGGAAATGGCAGCTGGAAAACAATGGCATAATCGAGATCAAGGTGCGTTCCTGCAGCACCGTTGCTATGCCCGACCCCCCCTCCCCGGCGGTGATCGAAACCGGCAAGGTCACCATAATCTGCGAGAGTAATCATCATCAGCAGCAGCACAACATGCGGGAGTTCAATCTGGCCCCGGGCACCTATTACACAGATGAAACCAGCGTGTTCTGGAAGGACGATTACAACAATACCGGCGCATGGTTCTGCAATGTGTACCTGCGCTATGACAATGACAGCATCAGCCGCTACACAAATCCCTTCAACCAGGCAAACGGCAAACACCTGGTGAACTACGTCAGCGGTGTGATTTGGTACGTCTACGATAGCAACCAAGGAGAATGGGCCATCTGGACGGAAGACAACAGAGATCCCGACACCGCCTACATCTTTCTGTGCGACCTCCCCACTGCCGCTGAGCTGGGGCTGAAGGTCAACGTCCAGTGCAAGGACGGCAAGCACACGGATAAAACATATGGCACCGCTAATCTGCTGGCCGACACCAGTCTGAACTTCACGCCGACGACCCCCATCCACCACCTTTACCCCGGCTCCCCCTATGTGGAATATCGCTATCAGGTCTCCCTGACCGACGCCGCGGCCAACGGCTATGCGGCCAATTACGGCACCTCCGTGGGCAAGACCCATACGTGGGATAAAAACAAGGACTCCGTAACGATGTACTGGGGCAGCAACGACAACGGAGGTGCCTCCAACTATTCCATCGATCCGGACAATAGGGATTCCGCAGCGATCGCCGTCTACTCTGATCCGGCCACCGATCCTCCTGAGGTCGATCCCGACAATCCCGACCACAAGTGGAAGCTGGTCAGGGGCAGCAAGGACACCCTCACCGTTAACGCCACCTGTACCACCACGACCACCGGCGGCACTGGCGGCGGATCCTCCACCAAGAAGACGGAGACCACCACCGTCAAGTCCGCCACCACCTTTGACGCCGGTGTTGCCCTGTACGCCGGCCTGGGCATCCTGTCCATGACCGGCTCCGCCGTGGTGATCCGCAAGAAGAAGGAATTCTAAAAAATTTGATAACAAAAAACACCCCTTATGAACAAAAAACACCCCATAAGGGGTGTTTTTTGTTATCAAGCGCCCAGCGGCGGGCCACACGGGGCCCGCCCTACGGAATGACCATCAATAGAACTCTGTAGGGGCGGGCGACGAGCGCTGTGAAGTGAAACGGAACAAGTGCCCTTGGGGTACCCGCCCTAACGATGACTATACCATTCCGACAGGGCAGACAGAGTCGTCCGCCCCTACAACATTCTAACGAACACTATACGCATACACGGGCCGATGTGGGCATCGCCCCGCACGGCAGACGACCAGACCGAAAAACGGGCAAAAAGTAAGGAGGGAAGAAAACCTCTTCCCTCCTAACAAGGACACACGTCGATGACTTACTTGCCAGCGGCCACGGACTTGATCTCCTTGACCTGACGGCCATTGTAGGTACCGCATTCCGGGCACATTCTGTGAGGCAGATGCAGCGCACCACACTTGGGGCATGCCACCAGACCGGGAGTCGCCAGCTTCCAAACGGAGCTGCGTCTCTTATTGCGTCTTTGCTTCGATACTTTTCCCTTAGGGACTGCCATGTTGACACCTCCTTGGTCTTTTAACTGCCGTGAGCAGTAGTATAATAGTTCAGCTTCCGCTTACCGATCCTCCAACAGCTGGGCCAGCTTGGCAAGACGCGGATCAACCGCCTTCTTACACCGGCACGGTTCTACATTCAGATCCGCGCCGCAGCCGGGACATAAGCCCTTGCAGTCCGGTGAGCAGAGGTTTTTCGTGTCCATCTCAAGGATAAACGCAGTGCGAGCCACTTCGCCCAAGTCCACCTCGTCATGCTCCAGCAGCACGATATCCTCATCATCATCGGACTGCCGTTCCTCTGCCAGCACGCACTGGTAGGTGACGGTCTTGTCCTTGGTGAAGGGTTTTGCGCAACGGTCGCAGACGCAGTGAAGCGTCGTACTTGCCTCCAGCGTACACAGCAGGACGCCAGCCTTGTTCCGAAGCCTGCCTTCCACAGTGACGGGCTGGGACACGGGGTAGCCGCCGCCGAACTCCATGTCGCTCAGATCCATGGTAAACTGGACATCCTGAGCGGCGTCCGGCGTATGCAGCAGCTTGTTCACATTCAAAAGCATAGTACACCTCGCAATGACACGGATAGTATTATAACGTGAAAAACAAGGGTTGTCAAACCTTTTTTGCAATTTTTCACCATATTTTTCGCGGTTTTTTCCAGCGCGGAATTCCCTTTGACATTTGTTCCGCTGTTGGGTACAATGGGAGCGATGATTTTATTGTGGGAGGTGCGCCCATGCGGGAGCTGACCATCGGAAAAAACGACGCGGGACAGCGGCTTGACCGCTTTGTGTCCAAATCTCTGCCGCTGCTGCCGCCGGCACTGCTGCAGAAATACATCCGCCTGAAGCGCATCAAGTGCAACGGCGCACGGGCCCAGCGTGACCAGCGGCTCCAGGAGGGGGACGTGCTGCAATTATACATCAACGACGAGTTCTTCGACAAACCCCGTGAGGACAATCTGTTCCTGACGCTTTTCAAGCCCAGTCTCACCATCGTGTACGAGGACGAGAACCTGATGCTGCTGGACAAGCGGCCGGGGCTGGTGGTACACGCCGACGAGACGGAGAAGGTCAACACTCTCATCAACCACATTCAGGCGTACCTCTACCAGAAGCGGGAGTGGAACCCCAAGTGGGAGAACGCCTTTACCCCCGCCCTGTGCAACCGCATCGACCGCAACACCGGCGGCATCGTCATCGCCGCCAAGAACGCCGAGACGCTGCGGATCATCAACGAGAAGATCCGCGACCGGGAGATGGACAAGCGGTATCTCTGCGTCACGGTGGGTGCGCCGCAGCCGCCGAAAGGGCGGGTGGAGGTCTTTCTGGTGAAGGACGAGAAGAAGAAAGATGTATCCGTCCACACCAGGCCTGTCCCCGGCGGCAAGACCGCCGTCACTACCTACGAGACGCTGGAGCGCCGTGGCGAGCTGGCGCTGGTGGAGGTAGGGCTGGAGACCGGCCGCACCCACCAGATCCGCGCTACCTTCGCCCACATGGGCTGTCCCCTGCTGGGGGACGGCAAGTATGGCCGGGGCGACGTGAACCGCCGCTACGGCGAGACCCGGCAGGCGCTGTACTCCTACAAGCTGACGTTTGACTTTCCCACCGACGCGGGGATCCTGAACTACCTCCGGGGCCGGACGTTTCAGGTGGAGCGTGTGCCCTTCCGGGAGAAGTACTTTGGGTAAGAGAAAAAGCTTCGCAGAATTCGCCGCCCGCAGGCGGCGAACAATTTGAATTATTTTTTGACGCGACATGTGCGTGGCAAAAAACACTTTGCGCGGAGAGAGTGTTTTTTCGCCCATTTATGGGCGGAAAAGCGCGGGTCGGAGCGATTTCTATTTTGTCAAAAAGGGCGTAGTCCTTTTTTGACAGGCTAAAAAGGCCGTCCCGACGGGACGGCCTTTCTTTTACTCCTTCGCGTGGACGTTGATGAACTCGGCCCGGAGCTTGGAATAGAGAATGGTCTGGCTGCTGTACAGGCCGCAGTAGCCGCTGAGCAGATAGCTGATGGCACAGGCGAAAGCGAAATACAGCACGCCGTCCGTGCCGCCGAACAGCTCCAGACTCAGCAGCACCGAGGCGATGGGGCAGTTCACCGCGCCGCAGAACACCGCTACCAGACCGATGGCGGCGCCGAAGCCGCCGGGCAGACCCAGCGCCTGTCCCGCCACGCAGCCGAAGGTGGCTCCCACGAAGAAGGAGGGCACCACCTCGCCGCCCTTGAAGCCGCAGCCGATGGTCAGCGCTGTGAACAGGATCTTCAGGAACCACGCCCAGGGCGCGGCTTCCCCCTGCTCCACCGCCCGGGCGATCACGTCCATGCCCGCGCCGTTGTAGTCCCGGCCCAGCAGCAGCGTCAGGCCGATGATGGCAAAGCCGCCTGCCGCCGCCCGGAGATAGGAGTTCTTCAAAAAGCGCACCGCCATGTGCTCCACCCAGTGCATGCCCCGCACGAACAGGATGGACACCAGCGCACAGCCGATGGCCAGCAGCACCACCAGAAACACCGTCCACACGTCCAGCGCGGGCAGCGTCACGGCGAAGCGGGTGGGCGACACGCCGAAAAGGGACGCGATGAGATACGCCACCGACGCGGCCATCAGACAGGGGATCAGTCCCGCGTAGTAGAGGACGCCCACGCTGATGACCTCCAGTGCGAACACGGTGGCCGTCAGCGGTGTGCCGAACAGGGCGGCGAACACGGCGCTCATGCCGCACAACGTGGCCAGCGGCAGGTCTTTTTCGCCCAGATGCAGCGCCCGGCCGGTACGGTAGCCGATGCCGCCGCCGATCTGCAAGGCCGCGCCCTCACGGCCCGCCGAGCCGCCCAGCAGATGGGTGATGCAGGTGGAGATGAATATGAGGGGTACTAATAAAATAGGTACGTCCTTGCCGAAGTGGACGGATTCGATGATGTTGTTGGTGCCCCGTCCCTCCATGTGGGCCAGACGGTACAGCCCCACGATCACCACGCCGCCCACCGGCAGCAGCCAGATGATCCACGGCTGGGCAAGGCGCAGCTCCGTGGCCTGCTCCACGCCGATGTGGAAAGCCGCGCCGACCACGCCGCCGATCAGGCCCACACCGCCGCCGATACACAGCCATTTGGCCAGCGCGATGATATACAGGGAGATATGTTGAAAGAAACCTTTGACGCGTTCCATGGTGTGCTCCTTTGTGGGGTAATAGGCCTCCCTTGTGTAAAGGGAGGTGGCAACGCGAAGCGCGTTGACGGAGGGATTGTCCAGAATACGGTTTATCCCCTCAGTCACCTTCGGTGACAGCTCCCCTTGCAACAATGGGAGCCTTTGATTCAGTTCCCCGCCGCAATGGCAATTTGCTGTTGACGGAAGACAGACGGTCGAGTATAATAGGGAAAGGAATAAAAAAGGAGAGCGTTCTTATGCTGGATAAAAACGATTTGCAGATGATTCAGGAAATGATGCTGGCATCCGAACAGAGGTTGTTTGGGAAGATCGAAGAATCCGAGCAGCGGATGACCGGAAAGATTGAAGCATCCGAAAACCGCACGAAGGTCATGATGGAATCCTATTTCGATCCCAAGTTCAACCTGCTGTACGAAAACCAGCAGATCATGATGGAACAGCTCGCCCCTCGTTCCCGCGTGGACGATCTGGAGGATGAGGTCAAATTCCTCAAATCCGTTGTCCGTCAGATGAACGACGATATCCAGAAATTGAAGAAAGCCATGTGATTACTCGCCGCCCGTTCCGGGCGGCGTTTTTGTCGGCTTCCGCCATTTTAACACCCTCTTGCCCCCCTTGTCAACCGCCGCCGGTAGGCGGTTTGCACGAGAAAACTGACATTTTGTCAGCAAGCCATACAAATTTTGGCTTTTTTTATTTTCACGGTTGATTCTTGCGGAAATATGCCGTATACTATGAGTACGAGCAAAATTTGTAAGCCCTACTTATTGAAATTGAGGAGGAAAACGAAATGAAATACGGTCGTACTTTTAACTTCTCCGCCGGCCCCGCCATGATGCCGGAGAGCGTGCTGGAGGAGATCCGCGACGAGATGATGAACTACCGCGGCAGCGGCATGTGCGTCATGGAAATGAGCCACCGCTCCAAGGTGTTCCAGCAGATCGCCGACGAGGCCGAGGCAGACCTGCGCAAGCTGATGAACATTCCCGACAACTACAAGGTGCTGTTCATCCAGGGCGGCGGTACGCTGCAGTTCGCCATGGTGGCCATGAACCTGATGAAGAACGGCAAGGCCTGCTACGTGGAGACCGGCGCATGGTCCAAGAAGGCCATTGCCGAGGCCAAGAAGTACGGCGAGGTGCAGGTGGTCGCCTCCTCCGCCGACAAGAACTTCTCCTACATCCCCGACTGCTCCGATCTGGACATTCCCGAGGATGCCGACTACGTCTACATCTGCGAGAACGAGACCATCAACGGCACCACCTGGAACAAGCTGCCCAACACCAAGGGTCACGTGCTGGTGTCCGACCAGTCCTCCATGTTCCTGTCCAAGCCCTGCAACGTGGCCGACTACGGCCTGATTTGGGCCGGTGTCCAGAAGAACGTTGGCCCCGCCGGTATGGCCGTGGTCATCATCCGCGAGGATCTGATCCGCGACGATCTGGACCCCAAGACCCCCATCTACATGAAGTATAAGACCCATGCCGACAACGACAGCATGTACAACACCCCCAACTGCTGGGCCATCTACTGCTGCGGCAAGGTGTTCAAGTATCTGCTGAGCATCGGCGGCCTGGAGGAGATGCACAAGCGCAACATCGCCAAGGCCAAGGTCATCTATGACTTCCTGGACAGCTCCAAGCTGTTCAAGGGCGCTGTGGTGCCCGAGGATCGCAGCCTGATGAACATCCCCTTCGTCACCGGCGACAAGGATCTGGACGCCGCCGTCGTCGCCGCTTCCAAGGAAGCCGGTTTCGACAACCTGAAGGGCCACAAGTCCGTGGGCGGCCTGCGCGCCAGCGTGTACAACGCCATGCCCATCGAGGGCGCTCAGGCTCTGGTGGAGTTCCTGACCAAGTTCGAGGCGGAGCACAAGTAAAAAATATTTGTAGGGGCGGACGACTCTGTCCGCCCCTATCGGAAACGATGCGACTATCGTCAGGGCGGACAGAGTCGTTCGCCCCTACGGAATGTGACAAGAGACATTCCTTCCCACAACAAACTGTAATAATAAAAGGAGATAATTACCATGCGTATTCTGGTTACTGACGGTATGGATAAGACCGCGATGGCGCAGCTGCGCGAGATGGGCCACGAGGTCGTTGAGCAGTTCTATGAGCCCGATCAGCTGGGCAAGGCCCTGCGTGATTTCGACGTGGTGGTCGTCCGCTCCAAGACCAAGGTTCGCGCCAACCACATTGACGAGGCCAAGGGCAGCAATCTGAAGCTGATCATCCGCGGCGGCGTAGGCGTGGACAACATCGACGTGAAGTACGCCGAGGCCAACGGCATCGCCGTGAAGAACACCCCCAAGGCTTCCTCTCAGTCCGTGGCCGAGCTGGCCATGGGTCACATGTTCTCCTGCGCCCGCTACATTTCCCACGCCGGTTACACCATGCGCAACGACCAGTGGGAGAAGAAGGCCTATGGCAAGGGCATCGAGCTGCAGGGCAAGACCCTGGGTATCGTGGGCTTCGGCCGCATCGGCCAGCATCTGGGCGTGATGGCCAAGGCCATCGGCATGGACGTTATCGCGTTCGATATCTTCCACATCCCCGGCATCGAGGAGCAGCTGGGCATCCCCTACGTGGAGATGGACGAGCTGCTGGCCAAGTCCGACTTCGTGTCTGTCCACGCTCCCGCTGTGGACGGCGGCGCTCTGATCTCCGCTGAGAACATCGCCAAGATGAAGGACGGCGTAGTGGTCATCAACACCTCCCGCGGCACCAACGTGGACGAGGCCGCTCTGCTGGCCGCTCTGGAGGCCGGCAAGGTGCGCGCCGCCGGTCTGGACGTGTACGCCGACGAGCCCGCCACCAACAAGGCGCTGTACAGCCATCCCATGGTCAGCTGCACGCCGCACATCGGCGCTGCCACTGTCGAGGCGCAGAAGCGCATCGGCGCCGAGATCGTGGATATCATCAAGGGTATGTAAGGTTTCTAAAAAAGAGGGCATCGAAAGATGCCCTCTTTTTTGCGGCGTTGTCCTGTTGCGGTGCCCAAAATTTCGCCGCGGCATTTGAGCCGCCGAAATTTTGACCGCGGCCACTCGCTCACTTCGCTTTATCCGCCACAGGCGGCGCTCAGATCGCTCCCCGCACATCGGCGCTGCCACTGTCGAGGCGCAGAAGCGCATCGGTGCGGAGATCGTGGATATCATCAAGGCCATGTAGGGTTTTGCCCGGAACGGGAAAACCTGTCATTGCGAGCCAGTGCTCACACTGGCGCGGCAATCCGTGACTGCAAAAAGAGACGGCTTACGCCGTCTCTTTTTTGTGCTGATGTGTTGCCTGTCGTGCCATTCCGTAGGGGCGGGGTTCTACCCCGCCCTTGGCTCTCCCTTTGGGAGAGCCCTCCGGTGGTTATTCCGTAGGGCGGCCTGCCCTCAGGCCGCCGCGTAAGACATGACGCACCATCGACGGCGGGGCACATTGGCCCCGCCCTACAGACGTCTATCGTACCCCGTACGTTCACCGTGCGGGCCGTCGAGGACGCCGGCCCCTACGAAATCATACCACGTGCATCCGCGCACGTTAAAAATTTTTATTCCTCCGGGATATAGCGGATCACGTCCGCCACATCGCATCGCAGAATGCGGCACAGGTCGTTCAGCGTGTTCAGGGTAATGCTGCGGTTCTTCCGCAGCGCGTCCAGCGTCCCCGTACTGACGCCATGCTCCTTGATCAGCGCGTACTGGCTGATCCCGCGGCGCTTCATGGTCTCCCACAGCGGATCAAACACGATCACTTCCCGTCGCCTCCCTGCTGCTGTTAAGCATACAGGGAATATTCTCCCTTGAATATTGCCGAATATTAGGCTATATTAAAAAGGGTGATAAAAATGAAGCGTTGGATACAGAAATTAAAAGAACTGCCCCGTTGGAAACGGGATATCATCGGAAGCACAGCATGCTTCGGTTCGCTGGTTGTCATGCTGTTTTTGGGAGTTATGGAAGAATACGCTCTCGTTCTTACGATTCCTTTTATGATGTTCTTCGCGTGGCTCTGTCTGGAGACATGGAGCGGGAAATGATCTTCTAACGTCTGGCAAGGTCAAATTGTTAATTTTTCTTGCGGGGCTTATGGCGGGATTGCAAAACGCCGCGGAGCGTGGTAGAATATTAGGACTGCCGCTTCGACAAATTTCATCCCTTTTAAGGAGATCTCCCCATATGGACGAAAACCGCACCCGTCTGGAGCAGCCCCAGCAGGACGCGCCCAAAAAGCGCAGCCTGTGGCCGCTGTTCTTTTTCCCCATGGCGCTGCTGTATCATGAGCTGCTGCTGCACGCCTTTGACCGCACCATCCTGTTCTGGGATACGCCGCTGGTGTATATCCTGCTGTTCTCCGCCGCAGGCGGCTTCCTGCTGTCGGCACTGGTGGATATTTTGCCCCGGAGGGCCGCCCACATCGTCACCTACGCCCTGTGCGTGTTCTGGACGGTGCTGACGTGCATCGAATACTGCTGCAAGAGCTACTTCAAAAGCTACTGGGGTCTCAGCTTCATCACCCAGATGACCGGCAATGTGGTGGGCAACTTCTTCTCCACCATGGTGGAGATCATCCTCGGCCGCATCGTGTTTATCCTGCTGTCCTTCGTGCCGCTGGTGCTGCTGATCATCCTCCGCCGCCGCCTGCTGCCGGGCAAGACCCTCAGCGTCCGCTGCCGCGTTATGGCGCTGGCGGTGTTCGCGGTGTGTCAGGCTGTCGGTTCCGCCCTGTGCTATACCGGCGAGGATCGGGCGGACTACACCTACAACTACGTCACCGACTACGCCGTGCCCCGCTTCGGTCTGGCAGCCACCATTCGGCTGGAGGCCCAGTACGCCATCTTCGGTCTGCCGGACGCGCCGGTGATCCAGGTGGACGAGCCGGTGCCGGATGAGCCGGTGGTCTACGACTACAACAAGATGGAGCTGGACTTCACCGCCACCTCCGATCTGGTGGGCGGCTCCACGCTGGAGAACATGCACAACTACTTCAGCAGCAAGACCGCCAGCCAGCAGAACGAGTACACCGGCATGTTCAAGGGCAAGAATCTCATCCAGATCACTGCCGAGGCCTTCTCCCCCTACGTCATCAGCAAGGAGCTGACGCCCACCCTGTACAAGCTGACCCACGAGGGCTTCGTGTTCACCAACTACTACCAGCCCGGCTGGGGACAGTCCACCACCGGCGGCGAGTTCGCCCACATGACCGGCATCATCCCCACGTGGGTCAACGGCAATCTCAGCTTCTACGCCAGCCATCAGGACTACATGCCCTTCGCGCTGGGCAACCAGTTCCGGGCGCTGGGCTATACCACCGTGGCCTATCACAACAACTCCTACACCTACTACAACCGCCACCTGACCCACCCCAATCTGGGCTATGATTACTACGGTCAGGGCAACGGCCTGACCCTCACCGTCCCCGGCTGGCCCTACTCCGATCTGGAGATGATGGAGCTGACCGCCCCGGCGTATATTGAGGATTACGTGAACACCGGCAAGCCCTTCCACGCCTACTACATGTCCGTCAGCGGACACGCCAACTGGGGCTGGGGCAACGCCATGTCCGCCAAGAACCGGGAAGCCGCCGTGGCGGCGTATCCCAACGCCTCTCAGCCGGTGCAGGGCTACATCGCCGCCAATCTGGAGCTGGAATACGCCCTGACGTACCTGCTGGAGCAGCTGGAGGCCGCCGGTATTGCTGACGACACCGTGATCTGCATGACCGCCGACCACTATCCCTACGCGCTGGTCACCGATGAGGTGGACTACTATCAGGAGCTCAGCGGCAAGCAGGACAGTGAGCTGGATATCTCCCGCTACAAGAACACGTGGCTGCTGTGGAGCGGCAGCATGGAGAGCAGCGTCACCGTCAACACCCCTTGCTCCGCCATCGACATTCTGCCCACCGTCAGCAACCTGTTCGGGCTGGAGTTCGACTCCCGGCTCATGTCGGGTCATGACGTGTTTGCCCAGAACTACAACGCTTCGCAGGCCAGCACCTGCATGCCGCTGGTGATCCTACCCACCAACCGGGGCTACAGCTGGATCACCGCCGCCGGAACCTATGACGCCAAGACCCGCACCTTCACCCCCAATCCCGGCATCACCGCGGCGGACGACTACGTGAAAACCGTGTCCTCGCTGATAGACGCCAAGTACTCCTATGCCCGCCAGCTGATCCAGTACGACTATGCGGGCGTGGTGCTACATCATCCGCAGGCCACCCACGTGATGGCCGCGCCGCCCAAACCGCCTGAGCCCAGCACGGACGAAACGGCGGACGACACCGTGAACGAGGGTTACGCGGATGATACCGGCACCGGCGACACCACGGAATAACACATCGGCTTCCCTTCCCTGACAGGGCCTCGAACGAGGCCCTGTTTTTTTACGCAAATAAGGCCCCCTTGTGTAAAGGGGGCTGCCGAGCGCAAGCGAGACTGGGGGATTGTCAGGGCATCAAACAACCCCTCCGTCAACGCTTCGCGTTGCCACCTCCCCTTACACAGGGGAGGCTTTTGAGAATGAAACTCCGCGACATGCAATGCTCCCCATTCTCCAAAAGCTGTCTTACCTTTGCGGAATATTTTTCTTCTGTTGCCTTTCTGTGGGCAACAACTCCGCGGACTTCTGCTATGGACAAAAGGGCATGCGCCCGAAAACAAGGAGGAAATACAATGAACGAAGCAAAAAAGCCCGGTGTGATGTTTTATTTTGACCAGTGCGCCATTTTCAGGCAGATGCCGATGGAGGACGTCTACGCGCTGGTGATGGCAACGCTGGATTTTGCCGAGAACGGCGTGGTGCCGGAGTTCAAAAATCCTGCGCTGACCTATGCCTGGAGCTTTATCCAGCTGAGCGTCGAACGGGACAGTGTCCGGTATGACCGCGTGGTAGAGCAGCGGCGCAAGGCGGCTGAGAGACGCTGGGCCAGGAAGCAGCAGGACAAGACGAATGCGGATGCATGCATCTGATGCCAATCGCAGACCGTAACCCTCAAAAAGAAAAACAGCGAAAACTGTATTCTTAAAAAACCCCCTGGTTCCCCCTTAAAAAAACGCCGGTTTTCTCTGCAATGTGGAAAACCTTGTGGAAAACATGTGGAAAACCCGTTTTGTCATTGTGCGGCGGGGTGAGGGAGCGATCCGAGCGCTGCCTGTGGCAGATGAAGCGAGGTGAGCGAGTGGCAGCGGTCAAAATTTCAAGCGTCCGCCGTAAGGCAGCACAGAAATTTTGGACACCGCAACAGAACCGCCCCGCCCTACGAAGTTCCACTACACCCGGTTATTTGTCCCCCCATCACCCAAAGGAGGCTTTCTCAATGTCCGAACCCATTCGACTGACCCTGGCCTATCCCAACGAAAAGCAGCAGCGCTTTCTGGAATGCACCGCCAAATACATCGCCTTCGGCGGAGCGCGGGGCGGCGGCAAAAGCTGGGCCGTCCGCACCAAGGCCATTCTGCTGGCGCTGGGCTACGCGGGGATCCGGCTGCTGATCGTCCGGCGCACCTATCAGGAGCTGGAGAGCAACCACATCCGCATCCTGCGGCCTCAGCTGGCGCAGGTGGCCGAGTACAAGGCCACCACCCGCACCTTCACCTTTCTCAACGGCTCCACGCTGGAGTTCGGCTACTGCGCCAGCGACGGCGACATGGATCGCTATCAGGGCGCGGAGTACGACGTGATCTTTCTGGACGAGTGCACCCAGCTGCGGGAGCAGTGGATGCGGCAGTTCGCCGCCTGTCTGCGGGG
>OLVS01000227.1_pt1 | contig 36296 bp, 41 predicted proteins | sample 1644121 | NCBI WGS metagenome assembly OLVS01 (sample SAMEA103958121, study PRJEB25191) | human gut metagenome
TGTCCGTTATAATTGATGGTAACTTCCATCTGCCTTTCCTCCATTCAGATTTTTTTGGTAAATCTGAATGGGGCGGCGGAGAACGGCACTGGGGCCAGGGTTCGGGCCATGCTGGTCCGATGTTACGGCCCCACAGGTATGAAAAAACGCCCGGACAGCAGAAAGCTATTCGAGCGCAAAACTCCAATATTCACTTACAGAATGACAATTTTCGCACCGGCTGCCAGACTGGGCCTGTTCGTTGACTGGGCTTTTTTTGACGGTAGTGAAATATCGTCTGAATTTGTCGGCGGTCAATGTGCTTCATGGCGGTTCCCTCCTAAAGCCGCCGTGTCAGCGTGTAGTCGTCACTCCTTTGTTGAGGGCATAAGGAACGGCGGCCTTGATGTACTCAAAACCGCCGCAGTCCTTGAAAATCCATTATGGGCGCACGAAGCTGCCTGCCCTGCAACGGTTTTTTTCTTTCCCCGTCTTGCGGGGCAGGATCGCTTGTCTTATTTGGTTTAGGTTTGTTCCTGTTCGGCTACCTCTTTCAGCCGTGAAAAGCTCTCATCGCTGATGATGTGTTCAATACGACAGGCATCGGCCTCCGCAGTTTTGGGGTCAACGCCTGCGGCGATAAGCTGCTCGGTAAAGAAGCAGTGTCGCTCGTAGATTTTTTCGGCAACCTCGCAGCCTACATCGGTCAGATGGAGAAAGTGATCTTCGTCCATAGTGAGAAAGCCGCCGTCCCGCAAGGTAGCCACTGCATGGCACACGCTGGGTTTTGACACCTCCATGTGCTGGGCTACATCTACGGAGCGCACCATACCGAGTTTCTTTTGGAGAACAAGGATGGTTTCCAGGTAGTCCTCCCCGGACGCATGAAGTTTCATATTTAATCACCTTCAAAAGCAAAGAACCTTTGCAGTCGTTCCCTGCTTATTCTGTTCCATCCATCACTCCATAGCACTTTTCCGTTTTCTATAAAGACAAAGTAATTGCAGCACTCCGCAATCAGCTCCGGGTCATGAGTAACAATAAACAAGGTTTTCCCCAACGAACTCAATTCCCGCAAATTCTCTGCCACTTTTTTCATGTGCCGATAATCCAATCCGCTTGTAGGCTCGTCAAAAACAATAACCTGTTTATCAGACGCAATCGCGCTGGCAATCGCTACCCTCTGTTTCTGTCCGCCGGACAACGACATAGGATGGGCGTCTCTAAATTCTGAAATGTGCAGACTTTCCATAATACTTTCTGCCTCATGCGCCGCTTTTTCTTCATCTGAATTATCCAGACTAAGCAAGATTTCATCCATTACACTTTCCGTAAAAAGTTGGTGGTTTACGTCCTGCATAACCATATAGCAGGTCTTAATTCTCTGATTTGCCATATAAGTTTTTCCATTCATGCTCATACAGCCTTTTGCGGTTTTGAGCAATCCGCATAAATTGTTAGCAAAAGTCGTTTTCCCGGCTCCATTGTTGCCGACTACTCCAACCACCGAACCTTGCGGAATCATCAAATCTGATATATCCAGCACCTTCCGCTTTTTCTTCTTACCTCCGGAAGCATTTTTATAAGAAACTTCAAAGTCCCTGATATATAGCTGCTTTGTCGCACACACTGTGCTCTGCATTTTACTAAAATCTTCAGACTGTAAAGTTCTAAGACCCAGCGCGTGCAATTCGCCTGTAGATTTCTTTTTGAAGTCGGAGATGGAAAGGTTTTCTTTTATTTGCCCGCCCTGCATATATAGAATGCGATCTGCAATATCCATCAGGTAATACAGGCGATGTTCCGCAATCACAATCGTTTTCCCCTGTGCTTTCCATTTCCGCAATACATCTTTTAATTCTCTGATTGATTTAATATCCAAATTGGAAGATGGCTCGTCCAGTACGAATATATCCGGTTCCATTGCGGAAACGGACGCACAGGCAACTTTCTGTTTTTCGCCACCGGACAGTGCAAATAAGCTCCTATTCAGTAAATCTTCGATTTTTAACGCGCCTACCGTTTTTTCTATCCGCGAATTGATTTCGTCTGCGTCGATTGCCAAATTCTCACATCCAAATGCAATTTCACTGGTAGTATCCACTGTAAAAAATTGTGTCCTTGGATTTTGAAAAACAGAACCAACCACACCAGACAAAGCATAAAGGGATACATTTTTTACATCTATCCCTTCCACAATCGTCTGCCCGGTAAGCGTTCCTTCGTAATAATGCGGGATAAGCCCATTTATTAAACGTGTGAGTGTAGTCTTTCCGCAGCCGGATTCTCCGCAGATCAAAACAACCTCTCCGTCATGGATAGTCAAATTTATATTTTCGATTTTTCCTTTTGAACTGCCTTGCTCATATTGAAAGGCTACATCCTTAAACTCTATCATTTCAGCCCTCCTAAAAAAGCAGGAACACCAACAGGGCAGCAGTAACAATAATCATAAGCGCAAAATCTTTCCAATGGAAACCGATCTTACAAATGCTTGTACGCTTTTTTCCGTTTCCTAATCCTCTTGTCAAAGCTGCCGCAGACAGGTCATTCCCTATTGTTACTACAGACATCATAAGAGGGACAATTCGATATTCTAATACTGCTTGTGGATTCTTGAAAAAATTTTTCCCCGTGATTCCTCTCATACGCATAGCGTTTCCAATAGATCCCGCTTCTTCGGAAATTGTAGGGAAGAACCGGAACATAACAGAAAACGGGATAATGAATGCTTCTGGTATATGCATACGCTGCATGGCAAGGACAAACTCACTAACCTTTGTAGTCGAGAGAAGATAATAGCCCATCATGGCGCTTGGAAACCATCGTGTTCCAAATTGAGCCAGCAGCGATATTATAATTGTTCCTATTAGTCCCATATACGGAACAAGAAATATGTTCACCATCCATGAAACAACAAAAACAATCAAATAGATGATGGCAACCTTTTTCCTACTGCCCGAAAGCAGGAGGAAAAAGGGTACCAATGCCAGAATCGGCTTTAACCAGAAACTAATACCGTCCGTTTTTCCGTCAATCATTACAATACTGAATATTACCAGCATATATAGCTTTGTTCTTGGATCAAGCCAGAAACGTCGCTCCGAATCAACTGACAGTAATAATTCTGGTTTCATTAAACAATGCCCGCCTTTACAAAATGCTTCTTCAAAATTGCCTTGCCCAAATACGCGCCGATCACTCCGCCAACAAGGCCTAAAACAATGACTACCGGCAGCATCCAGTTAGCGGTAAGGCCCATAACGGCGTTGATGTATTCATCCGTACCTCCTTTGCTTCTGTACGCCTCAAAGAAAGTATCTCTCATAATCCACATAGGCAGCATGGAGCCGACTACCCATTCGGTAAACACGCAATATCCCAGCACAGTATGTTTCCAGCTTTTATATTCGCCAGCCTTGAAGATTAAATCAGCAAGAAAACCGAATACGATTCCAAACGGAATAGAAATCCAGCTTTGTCCCATCAGAAAGCAGAGGACGCTGACCAGCGTACCCATAATAGTTGCTGCACCAAATTTTCCGGTCTTTGTCAGGAACAGCATGAACGGGATGCCGCCCAATATTCCCAGTACAAGTGGAATGATAACTGCAAAGATAGGGATGTAACCCAGCATACCTGTGATAAAGAACATCACAAAGTAGATGACGGTAAAAATACCGATGTTGATAAAGTCTTTTGCGTTCAATTTTTTCTTGTCCATTGTAGGAACTCCTTTCTTTTATGCAAGGCTGTCTGCCTTGATTTTCCAACCGATAGCTTTTTCTCTCATACCAACAAAATCCGCATAAATACCTGCTTGTTTGATAAGCTCGTCATGCGTACCTTGCTGAGAGATTTTACCACGGTCGATAACGATGATTTGATCTGCATTTTTTACAGTTTTCAACCGATGAGCAATCATAATAATTGTTTTTCCCTGTGTCAGCGCCTCAATCGCTCTCTGAAGCTCGGCTTCATTTTCGGGATCAACATTTGCTGTGGCCTCGTCAAGAATAATGATGGGCGCATCTTTCATAATCGCTCTTGCAATAGAAATCCTCTGCTTTTCACCGCCGGAAATGGTTGCACCGCTTTCTCCGATTACCGTCTGGTAACCCTCCGGTAATGCTGAGATGAAGTCATGGCACCTTGCCGCCTTTGCTGCCTTTACGACATCTTCATGGGTGGCGTTAGGGCAGCCGAATTTGATATTGTTCTCAATCGTGTCAGGGAACAGATACACATTCTGGAATACCATGCTGATATTTTTCATCAGGCTGTCCAGCTTATAATCTTTGACATCAATGCCGCCGATACGGACGCTGCCGCTGTCAACGTCCCAAAAGCGTGCGATTAAATTTACCAGTGTTGTTTTTCCAGAACCCGACGGACCGACAATCGCCGTTGTGGTTCCTTGTGGAATTGTGAGCGATACATGGTCGATTACTTTTTTATCCCCATAGGAAAAACTCACATCCTGCATTTCAATGTCCAGCCGGTCTGGGGTCTGTTCTTTGCCGTCAATGTCAATCTGAGGACTCTGGTTGATTTCTTCCACACGGTCAATAGAAGCATCGATCATGGAAAGCATAAAGAACATTTCTCCCGCGCTTTCCAACTGGCTATATACCATGAACGCCGATACTAAGATTATCAGACAATATGTCAATTCCAGCGTGCCGTTTATGAAAAGAGCGATAGAGCAGAAAGCAGCAGCGGCACTGGCAATCCGAAGGACAACCTGCTCGGCAGCTATATAGGGAATCCTCTGTCTTTCAATAAGCTGGTTTTTCCTTTGTGTTTCATCAATGGACTTTTCCAGCGCAGTATTTGACTGCTTTGCCATGTGGAACGCTCGCACAACGCTCATTCCCTGTATGTATTCCAGTACAGCGTCCATAAATTCTGTTTGTGCATCTAACCGTATGGGAGATAATCTTTTGGAGCAGCGCAGGAGCATTGTGTTAATTACCATGAACAAAATTACGCCAGTTAAAAAAATCAAACTGATCTTCCAGCTAAAATAGCTCATGGCAACAGAAAAGATACTTGCGTGGATTACGCCAACCAAAGTCCGTACGATAACAGCAAAGGACATGCTTTCAAGGTCGCTCATAGTCGCTGTTGAAACGGATGTGAGGTTGCCCAGACTATGGCTATTGAAATAACCCATCGGCATATATTTCATACGGTTGCCAATTTGAATCCTCTTATCCTCACACATTCGGTAGCTGCCTTCGCCTTCTTTTCCATGCGCCAGATACCAGAAAATAGCGGTGCCGATCACACTGACCAGCATAATACCGAAGGCTAAAAGCGCAGTCTGTGCGGTGATGTTATCATGGACTAATCCGTCCAGCACTACCAGAAGAGCAGCAAATTGCAGAGCCTCTAAAATGCACCGTATGATTTCATAAAAGAGTCCTAAATACCAGTTTCGGCTCTGGCGGCCCGCAAATTCAAAAAATTTTCTAAAAGAATGTATCATACTGTTTTCACCTCCTTTGCACCCATATGGGCTGTCCACATCGTATGATAAAGACTGCACTCTTTTAGTAATTCCTCATGCGTTCCCTTCGCTTGGATTGTCCCATCCTTTACAACAACGATCTGGTCGGCATCCGTTATTGTGGACAGGCGGTGAGCAATTACAATCAATGTTTTTCCCTTTGTCAATCGGCTGATGGCCTCCTGTATTACCGCTTCATTTTCTGGGTCAGTATAGGAAGTTGCTTCATCAAGAATCACAATCGGGGCGTTTTTCAGCATGGCTCTGGCAATCGCAATCCTCTGGCGTTCTCCACCAGACAAGTGCCCTCCGGCACCGCCAACCACGGTTTCATATCCATGCTCAAGATTCATAATAAACTCATGACAGCCGGAAGCCTTTGCAATCTGTTCCACTTCGGAATCGCTTGCCTCTGGCTTGCCCATACGGATATTGTTGCGCACCGTATCGTTAAATAGATAATTGTCCTGCGATACATAGGAAATCAAATCATTCAGTTGGTCGTTAGAAATTTCTTTTACGCTCTTATCGCCAATCGTAATCAGCCCACCGGTCACATCCCAAAAGGACGCAATCAATTTTGCAATCGTTGATTTTCCGCTGCCGGATGGCCCTACAAAAGCTGTAATTTTTCCCTGCGGAATTGTCAGATCAATTCCTTTCAAGACCTCTTTTTCCTCGTATGCAAAATGGACATTTTCCAGAGCAATATCAAGGTTCTGTAAATCACATTTCCTCTCCGGCCGGACAAGCTCCGGCTGGTTTAATATACCGTCAATCTCACCCATTACAGTGCCTATTTTTGCAATATCATCAGTAAAGAACATTGCGGCTACAAGCGGGCCTGCAATTCCCAACGACAGGACAGTTACCGTAATAAAGGTTGCGGCTGACAGGGAACCACTCATGTAAAACAGACACCCGACGGGAAGTACGCTAATCAACGCCGCGGGCCATACACTCATCATAATCGCCGAATATTTTTGTGTATCTTTCATCCAGTCTAAAATCAGGTCTGCGTTTGCATGGACGGCATCTGTAAATTTCTGATAGGAATTATCTGCCTGATTAAACGCCTTAATGACTTCAATGCCGCCGATGTATTCTACCGTTGTTGCGCTCATGTGATTTCCAGCTTTTACAACTTCCCCATACTTCTTGGGATATTCCTTCATCATTCCCATGTAGCACATCATTCCAACAGGAATGGTAATCAGCGATACTAACGCCATTCGCCAGTCCAGAACGAACAAATAAACGATGATTGCGATTGGTACGAGAAGATTTGAAGTCATTTCCGGGATTACATGAGCAAGGGGAACCTCTAGCTGTTCAATTCGTTCCACCATGCCATTTTTTAGTTGCCCGGACGGAGTATTGAGAATATAGCCCATAGGCACTCTGGTAAGTTTTGAAGCGATTTTTCGCCTTGCCTCGGACAGCACTTCAAAGGTCGCTTCATGGGATGCCCTCGTGGAAATCCCCATCAATATTGCTTTTAGGACAAAGCAGCCGCCGGAAATCAGACACCACACCATGTAAAATGATAAATCCCGATTCCCGGAGAGTAACTCAATCGTCATTCTGGCTGTTGCAAAATAGGGGACGATACCAAAGGCAACTCCCAACACAGCAAGAACAACAGAAACGATGTAGCCAGTCTTATGCGGCCTGGCAAACTCAATAAGTCTGCCAAATGGATTTCCGCCTTGCGACTGATCCATATAAATCCCTCCTTTAGTTAGACTTTGCTAACTCTTATTCAAAAGAATAAGCCGATAATCTGTCATGTGATTTACACAAACAAATTATCGGCTCTGCGTCTTTGCGTCTGGCACTACTGATAATCGTATTTTCATATTGTCAACATCTATCAAACATTCCTGTTTGCATTTCGGACAAAATATGGGAAAGTTCTTCAACGAAGTGTCTGCGCGTATCTTTGTCCGCGTTCTGCATTTACAAAAAGGACAGTGTATCCATCCGCTTTCGTCCACACAAAATTCTTCTGTTTTTTGCATTTCCTTTGCACCTTCTTTCCTATTTTCGGTAATATTCTTTCCAGCCATTCCCATAAAAAGTGCGCAGCTCATTGATATAATTTTTTGCTTCCTTCATCGGCATATCGTGAATGACTACTTCAAATATACCAGAATAAAAAGCACTGGAAACAACGTGTAAGAATCCATCTGTAACTCGTCCTTCCGCCAGGGCTTTACTTCCCACTTGAATCAAGAATTTCTTTGTACAGTCCGTATCCAGTTGTACCAGCCCTTCTAAAAATTCCTGATAGTAGTTTCCCGGCGCTCCGGTAATCAGCAGCTTAAATTCAGAAAAATACTCATAGATATATGCAATCACGGCTTCAAAACCACGATCTGAGTATTCCATAAATTTTTCGTTCTGCTCATGCCCCGTCAAAGAAGAAAAATCACTGAATGATTGCCGCAATAACTCTTTCAGACCTTTAGCCGCCGATTCCACAAGAAAGCGGAACAATCCCTCTTTATCTGAATACCGCGTATATATTGTGCTGGTGCTGACACCGGCATTTTGAGCAATCGTCCGTATCGAAGCATCCGTATAGCCTTTTTCTAAAAATTCTTCTTTCGCGCAGGCAAGAATTTTTTCGTCAAATCCTTCAACCCTGCTTGCCATCGCTCATCCACCTTTCTTATTAAAACAGTGTTTCCAAAACATCGTATTCAAAACGCTGTTTTAATTATACCAGAGAAAATGGGATTGTCAAGAGGGGCATATGGATTTCGTGTTTCAGCAAAAATATTGACGCAACCAATGAAATTATAATCCATTTGGTTGCGTCAATGCTTTCATATTTTAGTTATTCAATTTTCTAAAATCAGTTCGGAATAAAGGATTTCCTCCACCTGTGCTTTCAGCGTGTTCATCAGCCCCACCCAGCGCATAGGGTCACAGGCTTTCAGTTCCTCCGTGACACCTGCCGCCTCCATCATACGGGGCAGCATGGCGTCCATTCGTTCATGCGCCGCCCGGTCAATCTCCAACAGGTGTGGGTACAGCTTTTCGCTCAAAATCAAGCTGCTGTAAAGGCCGGGCCGGTGTTCCTTCAGGTAGCGTCGCCGCATACGGCCATACTTGCCGATGGGGGCCTCCGGCTGCTCGGAAAGTTTCAGGTCGGGGATGTAGTAATCCCCGCAGCGGGTGTAAGTCAATTCGTTCATGTTTGTCCTCCTTTGCACTGTGATGGTTAAACTGCGGCGCTGGCCGGTAAGGTGGCCTTGCGCGGCTCCTGCCTGGGTAACTGGCTGATGGTGGTAAAAATGCCTTTCTCCATGTCCTCAGCCCGGATCGCGGCCTTTGCCGCCTCCACTTGGGCCTTGCGTTTGGCGGTGTAGCGTTCTTCCCATTCCTTCTGCTTGCCGTTTGCCTTACGGCGTAAGTAGTTCTGGTGAAGCCGGTCTTTGCGCTCCTCCTTCTTCCGCAGTTCTTCCTGTTCCTCCGGGGTCAGGGGAACCGGCTGCAAGGCGGGCGGGATATAGCGTCCTAAAAAATTGAAGTAAATTTCAATTTCCTGCGTGGTATCCTGACTGCCTTTTCGGGAGCGTTCATGGACAAGGATTTTCTCTACAAACTCGTTAAGCATGGTGTTTGTCAGCGTGTCAAAATTCTCGTACTTATCAATCAGGGCTATAAATTTCTCCGCTGATTTCTGGCTTTGCTCGTAGCCGGTCACAGCCTTTTCCAGCTCCGCAATTTCAATCTCAAGTGCGTCCTGCTCTTTGGCATACTGTGCATCAAGCGCTCTATATCGTGCATCCGGCAGCTTGCCGAGGGCATTGTCCTCATAGATTTTGCAAATCAGTTTTTCCAGTTCTCCGGCTCTCTTTTGGGCAGCAGCCAGACGCCTGCGCTTTTTCGATATATCGGCACTCTGTTGAGCAACCTGCGTCTCCTGAACAGTGTGAATAAATTCCGTCCGGTCATTTCTCGAATATTCAGCGATAGCCCGGAGCGTGTCGGAAACCAATGTCAGAACAGCACTCTCATTGATACGGTGTTGTGTAGGGCATAGTGTCCCACACGGAACTTTGGTATAATTGGAACAGGTATATTGAGAAATCCGCCTGCCATTGTTGGTGCGGTGGACATACATCTTGCCGCCACAATCGGCACAATAGAGCAAACCTGTGAGGGGAGCCGCTTCGCCCCAGCCGTTTGGATAACGCCGTACATTGCTGCGAATTTTCTGCGCCAAATCAAAGGTCTGCTGGTCGATAATGGCTTCATGGGTATTCTCAAAGATCGTCCATTCATCCTCAGAAACATAGTGGCTTTTCTTGTCCTTAAAGTGCTTGCGGGTCTTGAAATTGATGGTATGCCCTAAATACTCTCGTTTTTTCAAAATGTTCACGATGGTAGATGATCCCCATCCATAGGGGTCTTTGACCGGCTTTGAACGGTTCACACCTTCGTTGAAGCGGGCAAGGTGTACGGCAGGAATTTCAATCCGGTCTGCGGATAGTTTGCAAGCAATCTGATAAGGCCCATATCCCTCCAGCGTGAGGGAGAAGATACGGCGTACCACTTCGGCAGCTTCCTCATCTACCAGCCAATGCTCCCGTTTTTCGTCCCATAAGTAGCCGTAAATCACCGTGCCGGTCAGGTGCTTGCCACTCATGCCTTTTGACTTAAACACAGATCGGATTTTCCGGCTGGTATCACGGGCGTAAAATTCATTCATGATGTTGCGGAAAGGGGTAAAATCATCGTCGCCTTTCAGACTGTCCACACCGTCGTTGATGGCAATCAGACGAACGCCTCGCTGCCGCAAAATCTCCATGACCTGGCCGACTTTCAGATAGTCACGCCCTAACCGGCTCATGTCCTTGATGACGATTGCCTCTACACGCCCTGCCTCCACTTCCTCCATCATCGCCAAAAATCCGGGGCGGTCAAACCGGGTGCCTGAGATACCATCATCGGTAAAGTGCATAGGGTTGGGCAGCCCATTCCGGCGGGCAAAATCCTCTAACATCTGCTTTTGGTTGGATATGGAATTGCTCTCACCCTGTAACTCATCGTCCCGGCTCAGGCGCTCGTACAGTGGGGTAATTTTTTCATTTCTCATGGCTGTACCTCCTGAAACAAAAATGCTCTAAGTGATTGCTTCACTAACCATGACAAAATCATGATTAAGAAGTCACTTAGAGCATATATCACCCGCGGCTAATTTGAACACCTTATATTGCCGGACAGCGACGCTGGCCGGCTTTCTTCGTTCAATGGATTCAAAAAGCAGATCGAGCGGAGACACATGACCTTCATCTTCCTCGCGCACCTCGGCGTATTCCAGCACGCGCATGACCATCGAGAAGTTCTGTTCATATTCCGGGGCTTCCTGAAACAGCATGAGGATGATAGCTTGCAGGAGTGCGGTTTCGGCTTTGGTCCAGAACGGGTCGGACTCGTGGCTGCCCTTTGGGGTAGTGGACTGGATCAGGTTATTGACCAGCTTCAGCACGTCCTTTTCGTCGCGCAGATAGCGGAATGGATTGTAGCCGTCCGACTGCTCCAGATTTACAAGGTTCAGAACGCGCACATCGTAGCCCTGCTCTTTGAGATAACCGCCCGTGGCAAGCAGCACTTCAGATTTGGGGTCTGTTATGACATAATTGGTGTTTGCGGTCAGGATATTCGGCAGCACAAAGCTGCGCGTCTTGGCCGCGCCGCTGCCGCCGATGACCAGCACGTTGAGGGAGCGGCGGTGTTTGTGCGTATCCAGGCCAAGTCGGACGTGCTGGGTCAGCGGGATGCTGTCTTTCTGTGCGAACTGTGCGTTGACGGATGCTGGTGTCGCCCACGCTGCGGAGCCGTGTTCCTCGCCGTCGCGGGTTCTGCCCTGATTCGTCCGGTAAAGCAAAACTGCCATGCCGTAAGCAGCAAGGCAGATGAGGATGGTGGGCAGGCTTTTGTTCGTCCACACGATATTTGTCGGCTGCTCCAATGCTGCTGTCAGGTTCCGCAGCAGCTCCGGCAAACCGCCGCCAAGAGACTGCGCCAGCAGGAGGGCAAGCCAGACAACGGGGATTATGCCAATGAGATAAAACAGGGTGTCGTTTGATTTTCGGATAGGCATCACCTCGGAAAATATTTGCAACTAAAATCAGTTGCAAAATTGTTTTGACCGTGCTATACTGATTATAGAAATGAGGGATAGACTTGGGGCAGAAAGAGAAACTAATCAAAAGATTAAAAACCAAGCCGCGTGATTTTACATTTGATGAAGCCGAAACATTGCTGGGGTATTTGACATACTCTCGCTCCAACAAAGGAAAGACGAGCGGTTCGCGCGTCATGTTTACCAGCGAACAGCATGCGCCGATCTTGCTGCACAAGCCGCATCCGCGGAAAGAGCTTTTGGAGTATCAAGTCAAGCAACTGCTTGAGGTGCTGGAACAGGAGGGATTGATTTGAACAATACAATGCAATATAAGGGGTATGTCGGAAGCGTTGAATTCTCCGAAGCCGATGGTTTGTTTTTCGGAAAGGTTCTCGGTATCCGCGCATTGATCTCCTATGAGGGAACGAACGCCGCCGAGCTTGTGGCTGATTTTCATGGCGCGGTAGACGATTATCTGTCGCTGTGCGAAGCAGAGAACAGCGAGCCGGAAAAAGCCTATAAGGGCAGCTTTAACATCCGGGTATCACCGGAGCTGCACAAGCAGGCTGCGATTTGCGCAATGGCGCAGCAGGTCAGCTTGAATACGCTGGTCGAGGATGCTCTGCGGGAGTACGTTGCGGAGCGAAAAGAAGCCGTATAATAAATCGATGGCGCTGACGAACCATACCGTCAGCGCCATTTTTATATCCCGTTATCTTTCAAAGCCGGTACTCCGTTTCAGATGCGTTTGCTCTGGCAGCCCTTTCTCCATGAACCGTTCCATGAGCACCTTTTTCTTTTCATAGCCGGTGAGAATGGAATCCACAAACGCGATGCTGTCGTCCTTGGCGTACAGATCCGCGATTTCTTCCCGGCTTGGCAGCAGCTCCATACGGACACGGCTGCGGTCGGTGACGAACTTGAGCAGCTCTGCTTCGGTCTTACGGAAGCTGTTGACCGCGATCTCTGTGCAGTCGCTGCGCTCCGGCAGGCGTGGGGAATCCCAGAACATCGAATTGCCGGAATCGAAGATCGGAGCCATCCGAATAAATTGCAGCGTCCGGCTGTCGCGGAGGACACCAAAGTTGTTGAGATGCCGGTCCGTATTCGTCAGCACGAAATCCGTGAGGATTTGATATTCAAGGAATCTGCGCACACCCTGCTCTGGCAGGCCATGCGTTGTGCAGACGTGGATAAAATGCTCATAGGTCGAGACGGCATTGTCCTTTTTCTCGGAATCCACAACGTCGATGGCCGGAATGAATTCCAGCATTTCCGACGCGAAGTCCCCACAGATACAGCCGTACTGCTCGCTTACGCTGCCGGTGAATTTGACCGGGAGGTAGTGCACATGGTTTGCAAAGCCCTGCTTCTCATGCAGCATGGACGCCAGCACTTCATTGAGACTTTGCTGGGAGTTCGCGCCGCGATTGCCTTTGAGCAGGCAGCGCGTGTCGTCAACGATTAACCACTTTTTGATCAGGTCACCTTGCAGCGATGCGCTGGGCGAATACGCTGGCGTCTGGGTGCTTGCCGACGCTGCACCGTGTGGATGTTGGATTTGCATGGATTCCAGCGGATCGCGGAAGCTGTTGGAGAACAGGCTAACATCTTTCCACGTTAGTTCGCTGCCATTCGGTCTGATCCAGTAGTGGTCGGACAGGCTGAGACCGAGGTTCTGCACGAGCAGGCTTTGCGTGGAGGGGATACCTTCCTGCTGCAAAAGTGCGGCAATGTTGCCCTGACTGATAGGGACGGCACGGCGCAGCCACCATTTGCGCAGACTGTCTGCGCCCTGACTGCCTCCGAGCGGCAGCAGTTCCGGATTTGTGCCGGGCGTGACTTTGAGGATAGCGCCGGACAGATCGTCGAGCTGCAAAGATGCAACAACATCGTCTTTGTGCATCAGATCATATCCTTGCTCTGCCATACGTGCCACCTCCCAGCTTTTGTTGGTTTGAGTATATCACAGCTTGGCGTGTAAATCCATCCAAACGGCGCTTATTTTGTGATCTCACTGTGTGTTTTTTCTCTGGTCGGGACGCGCGGTTCGACACCGGACAGCTTTTCGCGGAGGGACTGAAGCTGCTCGCCAATGGACGGGCGGTCATTCTTCGAGTCCTTCCTGCTCGTAGGCGAGCTGCTGGCGGTATCGTCCGAGGAGCGTTCCGACCGAGACTCTTTTTTTGATGAGCGTTCCTCCAGTGGCTTTTCCAGTGAACCAAAGAGACGCTCGAAAATGACGTTTGCCAGTTCCAGATCGGTCGTTGGAATGACGAGATCAATGGGTGCGTCCGGCTGCTCCTTGTCCTGGATACCCGCGAACAGTACCTTGTCCTTCGCCTGACGGCTGAACTCGCGGTATTGCTCCGGTGTCAGGGAAAACGTGCGGATGTCGCGCGTTTGCTGGAGAATTTTCTTGAGGCTGGTCTTGCCGTAGACCTTCTTATGATTGCGCGCCAACGCCAGCAGCATCGCCGCGGCATTTTTTGCCGCCGAACCTGCCAGCTTGACTGCAACCTCGCCGCCGGAGAGCATCATGTGAACGACCTGCTCGGCGGCTTCGCTGTTTCCTGCGTTGATGGGAAATCACCTCCTATTTGTAGTCGCGTGTTTGCGACGCTTCTTTCTCTTGTTGGGATTTTTCCTGTACTGCAATGTCCTGCTGCATCTTTGCTGCCGAATCCGCAATCTCGCGGCACAGCTTGATCTTCTTCCGCTCGGCGCGGATCTGCTTGTTGAGCTGCGCAAGCTGTTCGTAGATGTCTGCTTTTTCTTCCGTGAGAGCCTGCCGCGAAATGCCACAGGTGTCCAGTGTGGCTTTTGCTTCTACATATTGCGCGTACTCAGATTCCATGCCGGATAGTCCTTCTTCGTAGAGGGCTTTGCTCATAGCAAGGGCTTCTTCCGCAGCCAGCGCGTCAAAGAGCTTCTTGCGCTTTTTTTTACGGACGTTCAAAATCGTGCGCTGCTTGGCAAGCTGCGTGACCGTGCTTTCTGCCTGATGCATGCAGGCGGTCAGGTCATCTGCCGTGGAGATGCCATTCTCTTGCAAAAATTTCAGCCGAGCCTTATAGGTTTCGGCTTTCATAAGCTCCCGCCGGAGATGCGGCGTCATGCGCGGCGGGTATTGCCGCTTTTCAATGCGGCCGAGCAGATAGCAGTAGTGATAGTAAAGAGCAAGAAATCCTTTGTACTTTGGATGTGGGCGGTATGGCTGGGGCGTTGGGCGCGGGAGGAACGCCGGTCTGGTACCGGCTTCAATCTCTGCCAGATTGCCCGCAATGGCGCGTTCAATGTTTTCTTCTGAATATGCCGCGTTTTTGCGTTCCGGATACATATACCGCTCCTGCCCGCGCAATCGGAAACCGAGACGGTTGCCGTGGTGGATCTCGTAGCCCTTATGCTCCATGAGCAAGAAGAAGTGGCCGAGATCGTTCGCGTCGGCAATCGCATCGCGCAGGTCCGCTTCCAGCATGGAACGGAACGTCGGCTGACCTTTGGACTGACGGAGCCATTCAATATAGCTGACCGCTTTGGAGGGCTTTCCCTCCATAATGACAGATAACCCATGCTCCCGGCAGAGCTTATCTGAAATGCCGCGAATCTGCTGGTAGTAGCTTTTGGCGTTGCTGTGGTATTTTCGTCCAGTCACCTGATTTACAGAATTGAAAATCATGTGCGCATGAATATGCTCTTTATCCACATGAACGCCAATGACGACCTCATAGTCCGCGAGGTGTTCTTTTGCAAACGCCTGCGCGATCTCCAATGCCAGCTCCGGCGTGATCTCACCGGGCTTGAATGACTGGATGATGTGATAATACTGAACGCCGTCGCGGTTATTTTTCGCTTCTTTGGTCGCAAGCATCTGGTGGCAAGCATGCCCTTTGTCACAGTTCAAATAAGCCGTCAAAACTTCCTCATCCGTCTTGTCGGGGTTCACCGCATAGTTGATTGCCAGATCCAGTCTGGCATGCCGGGCGAGGATCTTGGTTACTGCCATGACTGCTGACTGAGCTGGTACATGAGTTCGTAAACACGATCCAGCATCCGCAGGGCGCGCGTGACCTCGTCGCGGCTGGCAAATCCGGCGTTCGCTTTCCGGGCGAGCTGATTGATATTGTTGCCGATTTGGTGGATTTCCGTGCGCAGCCTGCGAAGTTCTTCTGAGGGTGCGGCTTGGATGCTTTCTCCGAGGATCAGCTTGCGCAGGTAGGCCGACAGCGGCAGCCCGCTGGCTTGCAGCCCCTTTTCCAGCGCGGCGCGTTCGTCCTCGTCCAATCGGATGTGCAGGTTATATTGATTCTTCCGCACGGCGCTCCTTTCTCCGCCCACAGGCGGCATATTGGGGACAGGGTTCTCCCTGCAAGCTGCGTTTTGGTACCAAAACGCTATGCTTGCGCTCTTGCCGCGCGGCGGCGAGAGCCTGACGCCCCGCCAAAAGGCGGGGCAAGAGAGGAGAGAGATTTCAATTTTCTTTTCCTTATAGATGCCTTCGCGCTGCTTCGGCCATTCAAATCGGTTTTTGAATGGCGTAGTCGCTACAATAGTCGCTATGGAATCCCGAAGGACTGGTTTCTGCCCTTTGTAGTCGCTACTATAGTCGCTACGCAGCGTTCAATTCCGTCTCCAGCCGCTTTCTGGCAAGATCTGCGTACACATCGGTGACCTCGATGCCGGTTGCGTCATAACCTTCTTTCACCGCAGCCAGAACTGTCGTGCCGGAGCCTGCAAAGGGATCTAAAATATGACCGCCCGGTTCTGTGATCTTGACGAGATCCTGCATGAGCTGCAACGGTTTCTCGGTCAGGTGGATGCGGTTCTGCGGATTGCCGTATTTGAATACACCCGGCAAACACGGCACAGGGCGGCTGACCGGCATGTCGCCGTTCGAACCCCAGACAATATATTCTGCCTGCTGTCGGAATCGACCTTTCTGTGGACGAGAGTTTCCCTTGTCCCACACGGCAATGCCGCGCCAGATCCAGCCCGCCCACTGGAGCGCGTCGCTGGCACAGGGAAGCTGCCGCCAGTCAATGAACATACAGACCGGCGCGCCGGGTTTTGCCGCACGTCTTGCAAGATACAGCCACTCTGCCGCCCAGCGGGTCCACGACCGCTGATCTTTGGCGTCGCCGTCAAAATCGGGCGGTGCGTTGCCGCCCATGCTGGAATATTTCTTTGCGGTGGCTTTGGATTTCTCCGCCTGTGTGCGGCCACCGGACGCATACGGCGGATCTGTGATGACGGCGTCAAATGTGCTGGGAGGAAAGCTCTCCAGCACCGTAAGGCTGTCTCCGTGGATGATCTCCCATCTGGGCTTATCGCTCATGGGCATCCGCTCCCTTCATTTTTTGAGTATGTTGTCGATTCTGTACCCGTTCGTGTGTCAGTTCAAATACACTGAGGTATTCTGCCGTTGCTTCTGCCATCAAGGTGTAATCACGCTTGCCGGGGCAGCAAGCATACCACTGCGGCGTTTTCCCGTCGACCCAGATGTGCGGTTCCGTATTGCGAAGATTCGGATTTGTGCTGCGGCAGCTTCTGCTGATGACATCCCCAATTTTCATCCGAACGCTGTCAATTTCGCCTTTCGTAGGATTCAGAATGGAAACTGTCAGGTATGGATACTGATTCGCAACGATATCTTTTGTAAACCGCGCTTTGACCCGCAGATCGCCAAGACTGCCGTAGCAGCATTCGCCAACGAATTGCGGATCATGGATCACGCGCCCATCTCCATAGATCTTTCTCAGTTCTTCCAGAAAGAAATTTGTCATGATACCTCCGAAAGAAACAGGAGCGCCAGATCTCTCTGACGCTCCCGTAATTATGCTTTAGATATTATATTGTCGTTCTGTCGTGCTTCAATGCAGATCTTCTGCTTTGCGGAGCCCTTTTGTCGGCGCAGACAGAATACCATGTCCGGCGTGCGCTCAAAAAAGCCGATCCCGCCCTTCCAACTCATGCCGCAGGAGCAATGCTGCAAGCCAATAAACTGCTGCTTCATTTTATGCCCGCAGCGAGGACACTTCTTGTTGTTCTTCCCCATCATCTGCTCCTGTTGCATTTGTATCTATGCTAATTATAATGTATTAGGCTGCAGTTTGTAAATCCCATTCTCGGAACATTGCATCAATATCCGCAAACGTCTGGCTGCGGTTGAATTTCTCTGTGACCTTGCCGGGGACGATTTGCAGACGCATCATTTTTTGCCACAGATCCGGATGATGGTCGTACAAATGTCGCAGCTCAGACAGCTTAGCATTCGGACAAAACCAGCAGCCACCGCGGTCGGTAAATTCGTACACAGGAGAAAGCAGCCCCGCTTGTTTGCAGAGCTGCTTCGCGTCATCCTCGGTGTATCCGTATTTCTCCAGCAGCGACACCTGATTGCCGCCTAGCCGTGCCAGACGCTGCGGTTCGTCCTTTGCAATGCCAATGTACTGCACGGTATCTGACGGCAGTGTTTTCTGATACTGCCGGATCGGGTGCATTTTGCAGTCACGTTGGACATAGCATTTCCCACACACAGGAAAGGAGCGGATCATGTCTTTCTTCGGCCCGCGTGTGACCTTTCCCATAAAAACAGAGGTATAGGTTTTCTCGCTTCGAAGCACACGGACAGGTACGCCCAGTTTTTCAAGGGCGGGAATCGCTGCCTGATAGATAAACGCCTGATGTTCTGGCACTTCGCCAGAGGTAGCGTCGTCAAACATGACCTCACAATATACCGCTTCGTCCAGTGGCTCGCCATGTTCCAAAGCCAGTAAGATCGTCGCAATGCTGTCTTTCCCGAAGGAACAGGAGGCGACGTGCTTTTGACTCATGTGCGATCGTCCTCCAGTTCCGCACAGGCCATCCGCAGTTTCTCTGTCTTGTCCATCTGCTCCCAAGCAGCCTGCGGATGCATGAAATGGCAGTTGTTGCAGACTTCTGCGAAGAACGGCTTGTCCAGATCCAGCGCGCGGATCATGCCTGCCGGGGTGAAATCAAAGACGCGGCGGACAGCTTCGGTCAGGAATGCGTCGTCATAGTATCCGCTCTCCTGCGTGTCGATCTCGACGGCAACCGGCTCTGCCTGCCCAATGGCATAGGCAAGGCTAACCGTACACACATCGGCAAGACCCGCCGCGACAATGTTCTTTGCCACATATCGTGCCATATATGCGCCGCTGCGGTCGACCTTCGTGCCGTCCTTGCCGGAAAGCGCACCGCCGCCGTGGGGTACAAGCCCGCCGTAGGTGTCGACCATCAGCTTACGGCCGGTGAGACCGGTATCTGCTTCAAAGCCGCCCAGCACAAATCTGCCGGATGGATTGATGAAGATTTTTGTATTCTCATCGATGCGCACGTCATGGCAGGCGCGGTCAATGACCAGCCTGCGGAGTTCCTCGCGCAGCTTGTCAGGAGCTTTGTCCGCGTCGTGCTGGCAGGAGATCACAATGGTGTCCACGCGTTCCGGTACCCCGAACGCATACTGCACGGACACCTGCGCTTTTCCGTCCGGCCCGATGCCGGAGATCAGTTTTTCCTCCCGGCAGGTAGTGAGCAGGCTCGTGATACGGTTCGCCAGCACAACCGGCGCGGGCAGCAGTTCCACCGTTTCCCAGCAGGCGTAGCCGTACATGATGCCCTGATCGCCTGCGCCGAGCGTTTCGCCATCGACCGCGCCCGCAATATCAGGACTCTGCGTATGCAGCCGCACCTCTACATGATAATTACAGTCATATCCGGCATTCTGAACAACCTGCCGGACAATGGATTCCACGTCAAGGCTTGCCGTCGTGCGGAATTCTCCAGCAACAAGAATTTTGCCCGCCGTCGCCAGCACTTCACAGGCAACACGGGCATTCGGATCTTCTTTGAGGCAGGCGTCCAGAACGTTGTCCGCAATCGTGTCGCAGAGCTTGTCCGGATGGCCTGCCGTGACGGACTCTGCCGTCAGGATGTATTTATCTTTCATGCGTCGATTTTCCTTTCTTCGGCTGATTGAGTACTTTTCCATGCTGCATGACAAACAGCTTTTCACGGGAGTACAGGCGCGTATAGGTCTGTATCTGCTTGTCGTTCAAAGAACAAAATTCCTCGCCGCTGCCTTGGGCGAGGAAGAACGTGCCGTGGATAATGTCATACGGTATGCCATTGCGATTCCGCAGGAAGCGGTTTTCCGGCAGACCGAGGAGTTTGGCTTCTTCGTTGCACACCAGCAGGACATTCGGATCATCAAACGGTTCGACGGCCTGAATGAAACCACCCACAATAGCCTGCATGCTCGCCAAGCTGCCGTCGATCTCCTTGACATACGGATCTTTGGTGGGTTCGACGACCAGAATGCGCATCTGCTTTGGAGCGTCTGACTCCGGCAAATCTGCCGGTTTATCATCTGTCTCGGCGTGCTCCTGCTGAAATGCATGCAACGCCGCCCGAGATTCCTCGTCTTCTTCCTGCGTCGCATCACAGCCGTTTTTCACAGTATCACTGCAAATCTTGTCCAAGGCCCAACCTTCCGCTAATTTGGAAGCTGCACCCCGAAGCTCAAAATAGTTGAAAACAAAGTGTTCTCCATAATTAAACAGTTGCGTTGCAACTTTTTCACCCTGATGCTGCTTAATTAGAGATAATTCCACATAGGAACAGTCAAACAGGTGACTCGCCGGATCGATTTCATCTTCTTCCAGCAATTGAATGTATTCTGTCCACGCATTTAGCGCCTGTTCTGTCGTCTGCGGCAAGAGTTCCTTGATTCTGGCTTCAAATTGCTCTTTATTCATATTCGCGTCCTTTCATCGTTCATGGTCGGTTCTTGAATTTCTACATTTGCTGTGCGAATGGTCGTTAATATCCGTGATTGTCACATATTCCCCAATCAGGCACAGGGCTTCGCCGTAGCTGTGGCACTCGCCGCTGAAAATACGGTGGGTGAGTTCCTTTGCCTGATCCCGCAGACCAGCCTCCCGCAGCGTTCTCGCTGCAATTCCGACAAGGTTAAAAATGTTGCCGTCCTGCCCAATGAGCGGGCAGGACGGCTTTTCAACGCCCAATTCAGATTTCTCTAAAAAACCACCCAGACGGTTCGGCACATAATCACTGAGCCATGTCCCGCCAATCGTTCCGTATGTGGTAAGTCTCCACATGGCAAGTTTGCCGACATCAAGATCAACACCTTCAAAGTCAAACAGCATGTTGGTGTGACCGTCGTACTCAAACAGAGATGCCCGTTCAAACCGGCTGCCATTGCGCAGGATTCCGGCATCCGTGAGCATTTCGTTGATCCCTTCCAACCATTCCTGCGGATCGCCGCCGCAGCCTTGCAGGATCAGCCCTTCCCGGTCGCTCATTCCACGAAGATCACCGACTTGAATTCTCCGGATGGCGTTATCGCTCATGGCTGGCCTCCTTCCGCTGCGGCGGCTTGGTCTGCACTTTCTTTGGATACGGTTCAATGCCGCACTCCTTGAGGCAGTTCTTGAACGCATACTTGAGACAGCCGACCGGCAGACCGTTCTGCTCATAGCCCGTTTTGATACCGAGATAGTAGTCTCTCGGCGGCAGGGATGGCTTCAGGTGCAGTTCGGGGTTCATAATGTAGGCCATGACCGGGACGCGCTGCCCGTCAAACGTCCGCACCTCCAGCGTCTGCTTGATGTACAGACGCGGATAGCCTTCATAGCGGTCGAGGGATGCTTCACATTTGTCAGTTAACTCCCACAAAAGGCCGTAGACACAAGCGCCTTCCTTGGGTTCGACTGTCGCAACGCCGCTGCCGCGAAAGCGCAGGTCATAATTGTCCAGCACAGCCTGTCCGTAGACGGTCGCGTCCGGGCAGCGGTAGCGCATCTGGTCCAGATTGATATTGCTGCCGTAGGCAAAATACAGTGGCTTTTCCATCCTCATTCCTCCAGCAGCTCCAGCGCGCCGATCTCCTGCAAAACATGAATAAGTGCGGCTGCACGTTCTTCCGTGCTGCTCTCCGGCAGCTCGCAGGGCTGCTCCGTCATGCGGCGGATCGTGTTCTGCATATAACGGATATATCCTTCCGTGCCGTCGAATGTGCCTGCATCAAAATGTAAGGCACGGAGCTGGGTTAAAATTTCGATGGGCGTACCCTCGTATGTGGATTCTTCAATACAAATTCTCATTCGGTCACCTCTCCTGTTCCTGCTGAGATGTTCGGTTTTTGTGGCTGCTTGCATAGCAGTCCTTGTCATACCGCCAAGCGCGATCACCCTCCAGATTGGCAAGCAGATGGTCGCGCGTGTTCTTGAATTCATCGCCATTCAGCCCCATCCGCACGAGCCAGACACGGAACGTGAACAATTCATTGTCGCTCACTGTCTTGCGCATGACGCTGGTGCGCTGGGCGATGGCCTGCGCGGACATGGCGAGGCACAGATTGACGTAGGCTTTTGCGCGACCGGCGTGGAGGGTAGAATTAAAGCAGCGCCATTCAATGGTGCCGCGGTAAAAGACAGAGTGAAGATTCAGCGCGTAATAGCGCGTCCAGTTGTAATGCTCATGCGCAGAAATGCAGCCTTCGTACCAGATGTTTTCCAACTGGGTAAGATCGGTCGTTGGTTCGTTGGACAGCCGCCTTGCCCGCTGCAGCATGGGTTCGCGCACCCGCTGACACCAGCGGTTGACGCGGGCTGGGTCCGTTTTCAGGGCTTTGAACAGCAGATCTTCTTTGGAATACATGATACTAAGCAGGTTCTTGAGACTCTGGCGGTTATGATTGGAGGCGTCCACATGGACGTGCATCCCGCAGGAGTCGTTGACTTTTCCGCCTGCCTGCCGGATACGGCGCACACACTCCTGGAATTTCTCCATTTCGTCATAGGTGAGCTTCGGCGTCACCATTTCCACGCGATATTCTGGATCGGTTGTTCTGCGATAGTGCCCATCGTCGTTCCACTCTGCGCGGATACTGCCATCGCTCATGATGCGCCACTGCTTGCCCTCCCGATCCGGCACATACCAGCTATCATAATTATCATAGCTGCGCTGCGGCGTCGTTCCAAAATACGCGCCAAGCGCCTCTGCCGCTTCTGCTCGCGTGATGCCGGTCAGCTCAATTTCCACGCCGAAGCATTGATCTTTGATCCCAATCATCGCTCCGGCTTTTTCGGTTTATCATTTTTACCTCTGCCGTGTATCCTCTTTTTTGCCGGAGTTCCCGTCTCGCGCGTCGGCTGTTGGAGTACTGTAAAGCGATGCAGCTTTTCATCAAACCGAAGCCCGGCATCCTTAAGGGATAAATCAAAGAAATCTGCTGCCAACAGAAGAGATGTCTTTGGATCATTGCCCATTGCGGTTTTGGAAAACTGCCCGTTCTGCGCGACCATGCAGCCAATATCGCTTCGGTAATCTTCCCCGATCCATTTCAGTGTGAGCTTTACATCCGGGAACTGCTCAGACAGCTTTTGCACAATGGAGACCGCTGCAGCGTGATCGGTGGAAAATGTCAGCTTGTGCAGATCCTCATCATAGTCACAATCCCACGCATTCCACCGCACACCCCAATTCTTCACTCGCCACTCGTCAAAGTCCCCGCATCCATACTTCTGATAGTTTTCGACCAATCGCTTTCCGAGCTTGAGCAGGCTACTTTGCTTTTCAAATTTCAAGATCTCCTTGATTTCTGCCTGAGACTGTACTACATAGTCCCGCCCCCGGCAGCCGCCAATTTGTTCAGCCACCTTCAGGTAGGTTTCCTGCGGCCACTTCGCCACGCCCATATTCGGCATCCGCGGATTGGTCGCTGCCAGATACATATAAATTGCATCGTCCTCGGAAAGTGAGGTTTCTATATCCAGTTCCTTCGGCATGGGAATGATCTTTTCAAAGTCAATACTGCCAATCCCTTCGCTGTCATCCTGAATGAATGTAAGCAGCCGCTCGATTTGTGTGTCAGCGCCCTCCAAGGTGAGCGCATTCATGACATCGTAGGACATATTTCACTTCCTTCTTCTGTGTTATGGAGTTCCGCATCCGCTGCGCGGATGCGGCGACCAATGGCTTCTATGACCGACACGGTCACGCTGTTGCCAGCTTGCTTGTATGCCTGCGCATCGGAGGTAATGGCAAGGATCTTGTCGATCTGATCCTCGCTGAACCCTTGTAAGCGGAAACATTCCCGCGGCATCAGCCTACGGACTCTGCCGCCGCGCATAACAATGCCATGTGTGTTCGCTGTGTCTACCGTATGGGCAACGCCCGCAAACACACGACCGCGGCACGTATTGCTGCCCGCAAAGCCGAGGTCAATGGAATCACCTTCATACGCTTCCTTATAGCCTTTCTTCGTCGCTTCCTTGATATAAAGCACTGCATTCTGCGTCTGATTGCGGTTGATCCCACGAAAATCACTTGCATTCAGCGTCCTGGCGGCAGCCGGGACATCTACAACGCCTTCTTTTCTGTTAAAGCCGACAAGGACTGCTTTTTCTGAGGGGTCATCTCCGCCGACGCACAATACGCCGGAGTTTTGCCCTTTGAAATTCGTAATAGAACCATCCTGCTTCGTATTCAGGCCGCGGGCATTCGCTGTGATCTTCGGATCGCCTTTCGTCAGATCTACAAAGTAGAGTCCGGATTGTCTGCTGGTGTCCTGTGTGCAGGCGATCCCGGCAGAATCATAGACTCGTTTTCCCAGCCGTCCATGGACGATCTGTACAAGAGCTTTTGCATCTGTTCCAAAGACAGGAAGTATTTTTCCGGCGCACCGGGAATCAAGATATCCGATAAGGAACAGCCGCCGTCTTGATTGCGGGACTCCAAAATGTTTGCTGTTAAGCACAGTCCATTCGACATGATACCCCAGGTCATAAAGCGCGGAGAGGATGACACCAAACGTCCGGCCTCTGTCATGCGAAAGCAGCCCAGGGACATTTTCAAGAAAAAGATACAGAGGCCTCTTTTCTTTAACCACTCTGGCCAGTTCAAAGAAGAGAGTACCTCTTGCATCTTCAAATCCTTTTCGCCTGCCAGCTGTAGAAAACGCCTGGCAGGGGAAGCCTCCGCACAGGAGGTCAAAGTCGGGGAGTTCTTTGGGATCAATGGTTCGTGCGTCTGGATAGTAGACTTCCTCCTTTCCGGGCGCGTGGATGGCGCGATAGCTGGCGTCTGCATATTTGTCGATCTCACAGTGCCCAATGCACTGAAATCCACCTGCCAAGTCTAACCCTGCCCGGAAGCCGCCGACGCCCGCGAACATATCAAAATATCGGATTATACGTTCAGCTTTCTTCACCTTCTTCCTGCAGCGCGCGCAAAAAGCCGAGAACGTCATCATCGACGCTCCCGGCTGGCTGCGGCCGCGAAATTGTTTGTGGATAGAAGCTGTTTTGCAGCTCCGCTTGGAGAATTGTTTTTAAGTCCCGCAGGAATTGCTCTCGCTGCGCTTGCTGGCACAGTGCCAGACAGAGCCAGTTTGTGCGCTGTCCGGCAGGGATCGCGGACAGGATCTCCCACGCCTGCCGGTGCAGCGGATTGTCCAGAAACAGCGTCGTACCAAACCGGGCCGTTTTCGGCTTATCCTGCATGGTCTGCCACCTGTCCTGCCAGCCGCTCGTATGCCTGCGCATTCAGCTTGTCATCGTCCAGAATGACAGGGTGCAGGACGCTGCCCTGCGGCAGGTATCGTTTCATAAGTCCGGCCCCACCGCCGAGGAACACGACCGGCATGGCGCGGCAGTCCAGACCTGCTTCGGCAATGGCAGAGAGAATGCGTCTGGCATAAAGCCCAGCTTCGCGCTGGATGATGGCTTTCACGCGGTCGTCCATACTGTCCGGGCTGCCGCGCAGGACATTTTCAATCTGCGCACCGGTAAGAGACAGATTCAGACTCCGGCGCACCTGCTCCGCGATCTCATCCAGACAGCGGATCATGCCAAGCTCCAAGCTGCGGCAAGAAGCTGCGTTCGGGATGCGGTTGTCCAGCCGCATAATATCCACGGTCCACCCGCCAATGTCCGCAAGGATCACGGACGGTTCATTCAGCAGATCGCTGTGCTGGAGGATCGCCGCATAGCCCTGCGGGAACAGCTTCACATCCTGCACAGAAGTTTCATACGAAATCCCTTCATACGAAAAAGAGACCGGCTTGCCCTCGCGCAGCAGATACGCCCGAAACGCTTTCTTCTCCCGCCCGAAGCTCGTTAGCGGCAGGCCCGCCGCAAGGATCACCGACGTTGTGGTCGGCGCGTTCCGGTACGCGATCTCTTTGGCGATGGCCGCCAGTGTCAGCAGATAGTAATTCTCATCCACTGTCTTATCCTGCTGGAGCGGCTGCCGCCCGCTGCCGACAACGTAGTATTTTCCGTCATAGCAGAGGACGTTTTTCTGCGTGTACGGTTCATGCTCGTATTCTGCCAAGCCGGAAGGGAACGAGCAATGCGCGGTTTTCATGGCCGCGTAGCCATGATCCACGCCAATGGTAATGGGTTCTGTCATCGTTCTTCCACCTTTTCTTTCCGTTTGTCCATATCCTTCTGCGGTGCGCGTTCCTCTGGGAGCAGTTTCCCAAAGCCCAGCTCACGCAGCGTCTTTTCATACAGCTTTTTCTCGAACGTCAGATATTCCGGCGATGTATAATCGGTATGAAGCGAAACAGCTTCTTCATAGCACGGCGCGACGATCTCATACTCCACAGAGCCGAAACGGTCCGCGGTCAGGTATCGCAGCATCCCGTAACCGTCCATTTCCTCGAATTTCCCCAGGTTATCTTCCGTTGCAAACTCCGTGCTGATATGAAAGCGCGTCAACTCGGCAGCGCTCCTATAAAGCACAAATCCGCCCGGATCAAGGTAGGGCGCAACCGTCTTATAGAACCGCCGGCTGTGTTCCCGGCTGTTCAGCCGCGGGACCAGCTTCACAAGGGCTGTTTCCAGTGCTTTGTTCTTTCGGGACAACTGCCTGTTACCGATTTGCAGATTGTTATACGCAATAGAGAGCTGAACCGCCGCGCGCTCTTGGGATGCTTGCTGCTCGCGCATGGCCTCATATTTGACCTTCAGCGCCGGGTATTCGCGGATCGCGGTCAGCATTTCAGATAATTTCATCTGCGCTTCCTCCGATACCGTGAAAACCGCTGCAGCACCTGCAAACGATTGTCAATCTTACATGACGCCTGATCGACTGCTTCCATGTCCTTGTCCAGCTTCTTGTGGATGTGTTCCAGCGCGTCGCAGTCATTGCAGCAGTCCACCAGAACGTAGGTGCTGCCGGTGGAGAACACCTCGCGCCTGCCATATGGATCGCGGAGACTGGCAATGAGACGCTGGCCGACCTTTTTCCGGTACGCAATTTGCAATGCTTCCGGTTCTCCGCAGACACCGTACCGCTTTAAGATCTGCGCAACCTCGTCGGAGGAGATCTGCTGGTGTGTCATCAGCTTCTCCAGAATCTCTGCGGCTGCGTCCTCCGGAACGCCGGAATAGCCGGAATATCCATCTAAATATGCCGTCATGTTTGGAACTCCTTTCTGCGCACAAGCGGCCATCCCGCAATGGGATGGCCGCTTTGTTTGTTACGCTGCCGCAGGAAGCTCCGCAGCATCGTCCAGTTCTTTCCGGGGCGAGAGGAATTCCACCTCGGTCGCTTTGAGCAGGAAGCCGGGCTGCCGCTCCGGTTCCTCGGCAAAGGTGATCGTTTCAAAATCGCCGCTGGCCGCAATCTTGCAGCCCTTTCTGGCAAACTCCGCACAGCGCTCTGCGAGGATACCGCGCACCTTGATCGAGATAAAATCGGTCAGCTTTTCTCCATCCGGAGATTTGTAGCGGCGATCCGAGGCAATGCGCATGATGGCGTAGGGCTTGCCGGTTTCTTCGTTGGTTTTGAGGACGGGATCTCCCGTCAGGTTGCCGATGGCAATCATTTTAAGCATGGTAAAGTCCTTCTTTCGTTAGAATTACGCCCATTCGACGACGAACAGGACGGAGAGGATGTTGGCGTTTGTGACCGGCTGAGACAGGGCGCTGACAACTGCGTCATAGGGCAGCGTCAGGCTTTCTTCCTCGGCAATCTGCCACGGGGAAGAAAGTGTGAAAACTTCAGAATCTCCGGTCTTGGTGGTTTTCTGGTCACGGATGCTGAAACCGATCTGGTTGCTGTCCACCTTGGCGTGGGACATATCCGAAGCATACGGCACCAGTGTCCAGCCATTTTCTGCCGTCAGGGTTACGGAGGACACCTGCACAGCGGCTGTGGAGTGGTTGACGATCTCCGCGTTGGAGACATAGACCTTTCCATTCTGATCGACCGTCACCGGCAGCACAGCCGGAACAACGACGGAGAAAACCGTTGCTTCTTCCCAATGTGCATAGTAGGTGGTAGAAGCTACCTCTTTGAATACGGTGTTGCCATCTACCTGCGTGCCGCCGGTTTCCTGCGTAAACCAGCCGAGGAACGCATAGCCCCTGCGGGTAGGCTCCGTGGGCAGGTTCAGCGTTTCGCCGTAGGTCTGGTCGGTTGTTTCGGTTTTGCCGGTACCGAGATCCCATGTGATCTTGTATTCTGCCGGGGCAAACTGCGCGTAGAACGTCCGCGCAGCCGTAATGGTAACCGTGCTGTACAGCGCGCCGCCTGCCTTTTCCGTGTACCAGCCGGAGAACGTGTGACCGGCCTTGACCGGCGTGTAACCGGGAGCAACGGCGGTCTGGTTGGGCGCGACGGAGGTCGTCACGCTGTTCTTGCCGCCAACCGTGCCGCCGTTGGACGCGGCATCCCACGTCACGATCAGCGCGACATTTGCGCCGCAATCATCGCAAGCACCATCTGCGTTGGTATCCTTGTGATTGCCATACTCCGTCGAGCTATCGCCGCAAACGGCGCAGGTTTTGCTGCGCTTGTGCTGAACATCATCTGCCTTCGTCCATGAACCGTAGGAATAGCTGTGGTCGGCATAGTCATAGGTCGATGCACCACAGCCGGAGCAGGTTTTCGAGCGTCGGTGCTGGGCATCAGAATACTTGCTCCATGAGCCTGTGGAATAGGAATGCGAACCGTAGTCCGTGGTACTGTATCCGCAGGTGTGGCAGGACACCGTCCGGCTGTGCTGACTGGAGGAATCGTTGCTCCAGCTCCCGTAGCTCAGGCTGTGCGAAGCATAGTCATAGCTGGATGCACCGCAATTTCGGCAATAGCTTTCCCGGCGATGCTGGCTGCTGGAATATTCTTCCCAAGAGCCGTAGCTATAACTATGGCCGCTGGAATAGATCGTCTCAGATTTCGTTTGGCCGCAAGCGCACGAATAGCTTCTGTACCCGTTGCTGGTGCAAGTTGCGTCCTGTACATTTTGGAGAATCCATGTATGACTGCCGCAATCCGGGCAAGTGCCGGAGCCGTAGCCCCCAGCACCGTGACTTTTGGTCGTATATGTCCCTAAATATTGGACGTAATGACAGCTATTGCATTCATTATAGTTGGCATGACCACGAGACGAATGTGCGACTTCAACGTATGTGCCCTGGAACGAATACTTTCCGCACGAAGGGCAGTTGCCGATGATCGTGCCGGTGGACTGAACAGAAATACCCGGTGCTTTTTTGATGCCGCTGGTCGCAGCAGAGCCAGCATCCGCATTCTGGTACACACCATAGAGGTCATAAAAATAGCGTTCGCTGCGGTTGGATGCAGCCCAATCGTAAGTGTGGAACGGCACGGACGATTTGGGGTAGCCGATCAAATATCCAATATAAAGGGTATCGCCAGAATCGTTTTCCCTCCAGAATGCATCTTCTCCGATGCTGTCCAGCGTATGCTCTCCGTAATAAATGGACAGCTTCGTCAGCAGTGGGCAGTTATAAAAGGCGTGCCTGCCGATGACTGGCGTGGTGCTGGGGATCTCGGCAGTCGTGAGATTGGTACAGTCCTCGAACCAGTAAGCGAGATCGGAGATCGCCAGACTCTCCATGCCGTCGAACCAAACCTGTGTGATCTGCCTGCGGTATTCTGCCCATGGTTGGTCGTCTTTGCTTGTAAAGGTGCTGCAGTCCCCGCTGCCGGAGATCGTCAACCAGCCCTTACCGTCCAATTCCCATGTGATCTTGCTGTCGGGGATCGTGCCGCTGGCGACAGCATCGTCTGCCGCAAATGCCGAGATACTGAGCGAAAGGAGCATGCAGAGGGCAAGCAGGATTGCTGTGAGTTTTCTTGTTTTCATAGCGGTTCCTCCCTCCTTTACGAATTGCCGGTTGCAGGCGCGATGGTGAAGATCAGCGTCGCGGCGTTCACTTTCTCCACTTTTTCAGTTGCCACGACCTTCGCGGTGTATGCGATCCGCAGGTTTTTCCCTGCGTCAATGACCGGGAACGCGCCATCAGCCAACGTCAGCTTGCCTTCCTTGACTGTTTTGCAGCCGTTGATGCTGAACGCGATCTTTCCGGCTTCGCTGCCGAAATGCTCAAAGTCTCCAATGGCGAACGCGCCAGGCTGCACATCGACGGCTACGACCTGCACCGCGCCGCTCTGTGCGCGGTTTTCAATGACGGCGTTGGATGCCGTTACAACATAGCCGTCCAAAACCGTGACCGGCAGGCAGGCGGGGACGCTGACAGAGATAGGCGAAACAGAATTCACAACCGTCAGCACTACCGGAACGCTGGCCTGCGCGGTTTCTGCGGCAAAGGCAGAAACAGACAGCGAGCAGAGCATCAGAACAGCCAACAGGAGAGAAAACAGTTTCTTTGTTCTCATTTTGACATTACCTCCTTCGGCCACAGGTACGCAGCATGCAGGGCAGTCTTGACCTCCAGTGTGCCGACCGTCTTGCCATCACGGGTGGCCGTGATCGTCGCGGTGCAGGCGGCGTTGCCGTATTCCGGCGCTTCTTTCAGCGTGATGGAGCTGACCGACGCGCCCGCTGCAAGGGTGATGGAATCTGCAATGAGGCTGCCGTCGGAATCTCTGCGGATCTCGATGGTATAGGTGTCTGTTTTGCTGTTATTTTTCAGTACGGCAGATACCGTCTGCTCTCCGACGATGGCGTACAGATGCGCGGGGATCTCTGCCTGAATGAGATTTTCGTCTACCATCTTATTGAGGTCGCGCTGCGCGTTCAGGAGGTCATCCATTGCGTAAAACACGATCTCCGTTTCCGGGAATTTGCCTGCGCGCTCGGTGATGCGGGTTTTGATTTTGTCGTAGACCAGCAGTGTAGATTCGCGGTCAAAAATGACCTTGACCGGCCCGTCCACACGGCAGGCAATGACTTCGGCCGCTGTTGTGCCGTCATTGCAGTAAATCGCCGCTGTGCCGCCGCCCCACACGACAAGGCGGCCGGAGATTTTTACATTGGACAGCGTGATCTTGCCATCCGCAGCGCCGTTGCCGATGATGAGATCGCCGTCAATGGACATGTCCTTCAGTTCGACATCTTTCGTGCGGACAAGCAGATTGCCCTTGTAGTCCTTCGTATAGCTGCCGCTCTTGGTGATATAGGACTGGATGATGTTGAAATAGAGCTGCGCGAACTCCGCTCTTGTGATGTTGGCCTGCGGGACAAGCCCCTGCGTGCGGCCATGCACATAACCGGCTGCGACCATTGCTTTCATGTACGGCAGCGCCCATTTGGACACTTCCCTGGCATCCGCAAACTTGGACAGATCCGTCTTGGCGTAATCGTCAAGATCAAGCTGCAAAGCTCGTGCGACGACCGCAATGGCTTCCTGACGGGTGATTGCCCGATCCGGCTGCATGCTGGTGGAGGAGACACCGTTATACGTCCCCATCTGGACGGCGAGGGCTACATCTTTGTAGTACCACTTGGATTTTGCAACGTCCTTGTACGCAGAAATGTCCGCTGTTTTGTAACAGCCAAAGGAACGGTTTGTAATGGCAGCCATTTCCGCACGGGTCAGCAGCCCGTTGGGGTCAAGCTGCGTCTTGGATTTGCCGTAAAGCAGGCCATTATCCACAGCGGCGGTTACCGCCTCCGCGTACCATGCTTTTGTGTCCACATCCTTAAAATCTGAAATGCTCGCCGCGGATGCGGAAGCGGCAAGAGACAGGCAGGTCACGACAGCCAGAAACAGCGCAAGAATTCGTTTTGTGTTCAAAGTGAATCCCTCCTATGATAAAAGCTGCCGGGGGAAGCAGGTTCCCCCGGCGATGGATGGGTGCGGCTTAGACCGCATCCCAGCAGATCACGAACAGAACGGACGCAACGGAAGCGTTGACGACAGCTTCGGAGACCGGGCTGACGATGGCGTCATACGCGATGCCGATGGAGTTTGCGCTCTGGTCGCCGTTGCCGGACATATAGCAGCCTTCGATGGCACCGTCGATGAGGGTCTGGGAAGCCGCATTCTCCGCATTGGTGAGCTGCTCCGCGCCGCCGCCAAGCGCAAGTTTGAAGCCAATCATGTTGCTGTCCACCTTGACCTTGGCAAGGCTGTCCTTGCTGCCGAACGCGGTCAGCTTCCAGCCGGTACCGGCTTCGACCTTGACGTTGTCAACCTTGACCGCGCCAAAGGAATTGTTGGTGATGCGGATATCCGTGGCCGTCGTGACCGTGCCGTCCGTACCAACTGCGATGGGGAGGATGGTCGGGATGGTGACATTCATCTTGGTCGCAGCAGGATCACCGTCGAGGGTGCCGTCCGAGGTGGAAGACAGGCTGACGCTGGAGGTACCGGTGCCGCCGGAAACGTCTACCGTGGTAGGTTCGGCAGCGGACGCGCCGATGGCGAGACTTGCCATGAGGCAGACGGCGAGGAGCAGGGATACGAGTTTCTTCATGTTCTTCATAGTGAGTTCTCCTTTTTCGTTTTGTTAGTTTTGGATGGTAATATGGATGATGGCCCCGGCAACACCAAGCGTTGCGCCGGAGTCAGGATCTAAGTTGGAAAAGTAGGCGGTACATTCGTACTCGCCTGCGGGCAGCTCCACATCGAGCTTTGCGCGCTCGATCTTGCTGCCGACCGCAATGGCTTTGGACTCATAGATCTTTTCGCCCGTGTCATTGCGATAAAATTCTACCTTTTGCGGGTAGAGATTGTTCAGCTCATTGACCAGCATGACGTTGCCTTCACTCTTGCCGTCCTTGAAATACGGCGCGGTGTTGCAGCTGATGTTGATCATGCCAGCCTGCACCTTGTCGTTGAGGCGCTGCTCGATTTCCTCCTGCGAGAGCGTCTCCCAGCCGCCTTCGACGGCAGAGTCGTCGTAGACAATGCCGCTCTGCACGGCAGGCTCTTTTGGTTCGTCGTTTCTGACGGCGAATGTGACAATCACGGCAATGACCACGAGAATGGCAAGCGCAATGAGGCTGATGTAGATGGGTCTGAGCTTTGTTTTCCGTTTATACATGATGCTTCTCCTTTTTGTTTTTACGAATTTGATTATGCCGCCGCTTCAAAATAGCTCCGCGGCTTGACGGTGCAGAGGAACCGGCGAATATCGGATGCCTCTGTCAAGATCGGCATTTCCGGCAGCGCATTCAGAACATCCTGTCGGTAGCGGCCTCTGGCGCTGCAACGCTCATCTAAGATGGCAACCACGCAGGTGTCCGTTTCCGTGCGGATGGCGCGTCCAAAGCCCTGCTTGAGCTTGATCTGCATTTCCGGCACGATGACGCTCCGAATGAAGTCATGCAGGGTTGTATAGTTTCTCTTTTCGTGCTCGTGGATGGCGTCCGGGAATGCAAACGGCAGCCGGGGAATGATAAGCAGTGACACGCAGTCGCCGGGGAAGTCCATGCCTTCCCACGCAGCGCCGGTTGCCAAGAGGACGGCTCCGGGGGTGCTCTTGAATTGCCGCAGGATCTGCGGGTGGTTCCTGCGCAGTGAGAAAATGGGGACTCTTGCTGTAGCCAGCCGCTCGTTGACAGCGGATAAATCTGCGTATGAGGTAAAGAGCACAAGCGCATGACCATTTGCTGTATATAGAAGCCGCAAAATTTCTGCTGCGATCTCATCGTAATACCGCTCGGAGCTGAGACGCACGGAATATCGGGGAAAGAACAACCGGCAGTTGTCTGCATAATTGAACGGCGAGACAGCAACGGATTCCATAACTCGCGGATTGCAGCATAGCCCGCATTCGTCCTGAAACCGGCGAAAGCTGCTGCCAATGGCAAGCGTTCCGGAGGTGAGCAGGAGCGGAATCTGTTTGCTCCAGACCGTGTTCTGCATTCTGGATGTGATATCCGCTGGAACGCTGCACAGCATGAGCTTGCCGTCGTCATCCTCTGCGGTGTAGCGGATGGCGTCTGTCTTGGGTCGAAGAAACAGAACGACCTTGTCGGTGAACTGCTCCAGTGCCCGCTTTGTGGCAGGTTCCAGAAACGTGGACAGCTTCCTGCCAATCAAAAACAGCGTAGAAAGGACTCTGCTGAGATCATCATGGAGCAGCTCAAAAGGATACTCCGGCGACAGCTCTGCCATCTTTTGCAGAAGCATAGAAGAAGCCGAAAACAGCCGGTCTGCTGCCAGCGCGTATCCGTCCTGCTTCAGCCGGACGACCGCGCTGCGGATCTCTCCGGCCGTTAAGGTCGTTCCAAACATCTCCCGCGCTGTTTCCGGCAGCTTGTGCGCTTCATCCACAATGACTGTGCAGGCATCCGGGAGGATGGGCTTTAAGCCGTTTTCCCGGTGCATACAGTCTGCCAGCCAGAGGTTCTGGTTGCAGATCTGGAACAGATACCGTTTCTGCCCACACTCGGTCAGGTGCCGACGATAGCGGCAGTCCGGGTGCTTGCAGTCACAAAACTGCGGAACGCAGATACGCTCGCGGTCAAAGCTGCTGAGTTTCTGTGTTTCATCCAGATCCAGAACATCCCGCAGGGAATAAAGTTCTTTCTTCTGCATGACGTTTTTCCCGTTCGGGCGCTGCTGCAGGTGCTGGTGCAGCCGCTCGTCACAGACATAGTGACTCTTGCCCTTGCGCAAGGCGGCAAGAATAGGTGTTGTGATATGCGGATCGTCCGACAGCGCATCCGACAGGAACGGCAGATACTCCCGCACAATGGCGTTCTGGAGCGCGATACTGGAGGTTGCAATGATGACCGGCTGGAACGGAAGCCCGTCTACCAGCCTGCTGTGGCTGTACACGATGGCGGCGGTCAGGTAGGCGTATGTCTTGCCAATGCCGGTCCCGGCGTCGCTCAGTGCAATGCGGTTTTCAAACATGGCGTCCAGCATGGTGTGGCTGAGACGGATCTGCTCCGGCCTCTCTGTCATGCCGTGCGCAGGTAGAATGGTTTTGAAGATGTGGTCGAGTTCGGTATGTGCGTTTTTTCTGGTAAGTTCGTTGATCATGATTCTTTCATCCTATCTTGAAAAGTTTGTTCCGCCGTATTTGCAGCTCGCACCCCGGCGATGGGGAACAGCGCAGACAGAGCCTGGCAGCTCTCACAGCCTGTGACTGGGGTCTCGACTGCTTTCAACCCCAGCGCATGGCAGCCTGTCTTACGTGCAGGCTAGACGTTGTGTGTCCAAACAGGTTGGGCGGCATGATGCAGCCTGCCAAGGCTGCCCACGGCGCGTTTCTCGCTCGCCGGAAGCTTGCTGCTTCCGGGTCCTCGCGCGCGCCGTGCGCGTTTCCCAACCTGCGGTGTGATCCGCGTTGCTGGTATTCACTTTTCAAGGTTCAGTGAGGGGAATCCCCTCATGTGGTAGCCGGCGAAAGCACCGCTCTTAGAACCAAATTAAAAAATTATGAAAATTTATTTAAGTGCTTTCTTATTTGCTCGATGCGCTTACTGACGGCTTTTTGCGAAATGCCAAACCGAACGCCAATTTCGTTTTGTGTCAAATCATCAAAAACGTAGAGTGTAATAAGTTCAATGTCCTCTTTGGACAGCGCTTTTATTCCTTTGATAAGTTCTGGCTTTTCAATTTCCTCGACCCAACCATACCGGTCACCGGCAAAAGAAAAGTCAAGACTGGTGGAGAGCTGTGCGAGATATTTTTCCAAAAGAGGCGACTTGTCATCATCACTTTCCTCAAAAGCATTTTCTGAGAACTGTTGTGTATGTTCGCTGAATCTGCGTCTGCTGTTAAATTCCACAAGATCAAATTGATACATCTGCTCAATCTGCTCCTCAGTCATCCCTGCAGCACGATACTGTTCTGCAAGGCGTTTCTGTTCCTCGTTAAACCTTTTTCTTTCAAGCCCGTTGATCCATGCCATTTTTGCAATCTCCTTTTGTCGTTTCTTGTGTGGGAATGAGAAACGAGGAGATTACGGGTATTTCGCTGTAAAACACAGCCACTTCATAATTCGTCCTTTCCGCCTCCGCGAAAAAGACCGAGTATACAAAAATGGATCGTGTAATCGGCACACGATCCATTAGAGCCTAAAACTTGGCGCACAAAGGAAAGGGTACCGATGTGTCCTTCTCATAGAGAAAGTCCACATTTGTATCCTCAGCCCTAATGCATATCAGGCTACGAATATTTTGTTGATTGAATATCTGAGTGAAATCGAACTAAAAACAAAAAAGCCACCGACAAGGCAGACCCGTTACTGGATCTGTCTTGCCGGTGGCCTCTCATGTATGTCTGGATAAACCCTCCGGTAGTCAGGGCGTGCGGTCTGATACCGGATTTACGAAGCCTGTTTCATCTCAACCGTTTTGACAGGTTATCTGGATATCCAGATAAGCGATCTAATCCCGAGGATTGAGTTATCCCGAGATTGCCTTGCAGCGGTTCACAA